>Ga0209298_10000041_pt1 | contig 72493 bp, 88 predicted proteins | sample S_140806_EF_Meta_FD_187325 | JGI IMG/M metagenome (GOLD analysis project Ga0209298, IMG submission 187325) | Freshwater microbial communities from Lake Simoncouche, Canada to study carbon cycling - S_140806_EF_MetaG (SPAdes) (version 2) | ecosystem: Environmental > Aquatic > Freshwater > Lake ... | reverse complement strand
TCATGTGCCATGAGTTTTCTTCTTTCTTTTGTAGTTAATCTAAGTATAACAGGATAGGCTGACAAATGCAAGCCCAGATAGTTAAACATGGACAATTAGGGCATTCTTAATTGTGATCTTAAACACATTGTGATATTGGTCACATTTTACCCGAGCCAAAAATTTCAAGGGAAAATAAAAATAAGCAGTTTACATGGCCATGCTTAGGGCCCTTGCCTAGTTTAAAGACATTCGACATGTCTATTAGTAGACCCCCTACTAAATATCTATTCTGTCAACGCTAGCGCTAAGCCATGAAATATTTTCATCGTTATAAGAGACAGTGTCAAAATCAATATCATGAATTGCATTCTGTGCACTCTCTTCATCACGTGCATTAACTGTAATTGAATACATAACTGTAACTTCAACTTCGAATTCTGTTGTTAATTCAAAGCCCATAATTTCAGCAATTGCTTCCGCTTGCTCTTCTGTTATGCTTTCATCTGATAATTCACTAAGGGTCCATTCTTTCATTCCCTCAACCATACGGTTACGGTCTGCTGAATCGGAATAGGAGCGCTGAGTTACTTTTTGAATGTGGTCTTCAAGTTGAGCAATGCGCTCATCCTTTTTTGCAATTTCTGACTTAAGAAAATCTTCTGTAGCGTTTATGATTGTTACTGATGTTTCTGTTTGGTCCATGGGGGCCTCTTTCTGTTTGTTGGTTAGTTCAATTGTACTACTAGTCACTGACATTTGTCAAGGACCCTTACGGGGAGCAGTTTTGATACTTACTCAGGTAGTTACACTTCTTGCAGTTGGTGTGAACTGGCTCTATAGTATTTCTGTTATCGCCCTAATCAGCCTGGCGAAGGATCCCCAGGGGACACTTGCTATAAATAGCGTGGAACGCAAGGGATAATGAGTGGGGCTTTTACACCCCACCCAATTATCTAATTAGAGATAACGAGCAACTGCGTTGTATGTAGAAGTATTAACTACTTCCTCATCTGTCATCTTGAGAATACGAATAGCGTTAGCCATCTCCTCTTTTTGCTCATTGTATGAGTGTTGGTGTAGTGTTACAAAGTCCTTCTCAGGCTCTTTAGGCATTTCTTTTTCGCTAACTGTTAAGTCATAGTCAATGTTAAGAGTATTGTTCCATGAACGATAGTTGGTGCGGAAGTTTTCTGCCTTACTGATGTTAGCAACTGCGAACTCGCTAACTGCTTTCTGCCAAGCCTTACGAGCAATTTCGTATCTTGCTTCGTTGGCTTCTTGTGATGTCCAATCAAGTTCTAGTTTATTGAGTGATTGCTCAAGTGCTTCGATTACTCGTTGCGTAGGTATCTTTACTGAGATTGCTTTTCCTCTTGCCATGTTAGGTCGTTTCCATTTCTGTTAGTTGGGGGGGTGTGGAGTAGTTTTAATTCATACTCAGGAATAAGATAATTACTGCTTAGGTGTCCAAGTTGTATAACGAGTGATACCTTGAACATCTAACTTTACACGAACATTACCATTTGATTGTGGGTCAATCGCAAGGATTGTTCCTGTGACCTTTGACTTCTGTGAAGTGTATAGGTCGCCTACCTTGTATGTGCTTGTTGCTACTGACATTGTGTTTCTCCTTTTGTTGTTGTATGTATTAAGTATAACATTTCCTACTGACATTTTCAAGTCATTTATGGCATTTTTTAGATTTATTTTTGTGACCTCCATCACATTTCAGGGGACAAAACGGACATTTGGGACTATTTGTGGTGACCTAGCCCTGCGGACAGGATTAAGACAAACAAGATAGTTAGTATTAGTAGAGTCATTGTTTCTCATTTCTTGGTTGCAGAAAAAACTACATCTGCTTTAGAGTATACACATAAACTGCAAGAAACGCAAGCGGAACCTGCATTGCTTATGAGTGGTATTTGTTTATTATTCTCAGGACACTTAGCCCCTGGTTTATTAAACAATTCTTTCATTTCACCTTGACCTATGGCAAAGTTTTTAGCAAGGTATGCAAGACGCACACCATGATCTTTTTTAAGTTCAACACCAATAGCCTTGTTATCACTATCTGTAGAATAATATAAAGATAGATTGTCTATGTCTTTTAAGATTAAGACTGCAGACTTTACTCGTGTATAAACCCAAAATTGAATATCAGGATTATTAAGTATGATAGTCTTCCATGCTTGTGTATAAGTATCATTGAAGAAATCTCCGTCCCAGTGGATACGGAATAATTTAGGAGCGTCTTTCTTATTGCAGTCACTAACAAAATCATTAATCATTTCATCTAGTAAGTGCACCATGGTCTCATGATCAGCGTCTTTAAGTAATTCCCAGTTATGTAATAGATTAACCTTTACACCCTTGAATAGTTTTTCTAGTTTTCCTGCGTAGCATACGCTTTCACATACGCTAGTGGCACCAGGACACGAGAAAGCCTTTCCAGCAGGTAAGCCAAACGTATTTGCGATTGCTGCTTGTTTTCCATTTTTTGTGACAAGGTTAGCCACCTTTCTATCATTAGATCTTTTTAGTTTAGTCATGAGGGCCTCTTTCTTTTCTTAATTCTAGCATTAAGGACTGACATTTCTTTCTGTCATATTTCTTTTTATTTGGGACAGCGGAAGCAGCATTAGAGCGTCTTAATTCCATTAGGCGACGCAATTCCTCTGCATTTTTCTTCATGTCTTAATTCTAGCAGAATTGGGGGAAAATGTCAATAATCTTAATTAGTACAAAACGGACATTTTGCCTCGGGCCCCATTTTGAAGGGGATTTATTTATTCGTCATCATCAACGTAGACATACAATGAAACGTCATCAGTAAAATTAAACTCTGCAACATCTTTTTCACCAAACTCATTTCTAAATCCAACGGCATAAATAGTTCCTGTTGCATCAGAGTCAATGTCAATTACTTCAACAACCTCATCGTTAATTGCAATCAAATCTTCAATCATTAACTGATCAGGCTTTAGTGTATCTGCAAACTTCAATTCCATGTCAATCATTGTAGCACTCATTATTCAAGCCCCAATCCTAATTCAAATCCTGCATCTTCATCACCAAAATCTTCATCTTGAGGCAACCAAGCATGAAGGTGGTGCTGCTCAATAATTGCCCATACTGGAGCACAGGTTTCACCCTTGTAACTAATTCCATCAGGCATTTCAATTGTTTCATCCCATAGGTCTTCATGAGCAAAGTCAATAGCCTGTACGCATACTGGCACCATGCTAAGCGGTACTGGAGGATAGTGATTACCCTGTAAGTGATAACTAATAGCCTGTTCAAGTGATAGGTCTAAATTTTCTGCTAGGTCTATTGCTGTATTGTTTCCCATTATTTTGTTACTACCTTTCGTCCTTCACGATAGAATGTTCTAGTGTGCATTTTGCCACTAGGTTCAGATAAATTAACTGTTGCGTATTCATCTGCAAAGCCCCAGTCAATGTGCTTATTAAACTCATCAACGGCACTTAGTGCGTCTGCATAGCGACCTGTCCAATGAGGGGCTTTTCCGTCATGTGATACTGTTATTGCGTATAGGTATTCCATTATGCATTTTCCTTTTCTTTAGTGTATTCGTTTAATTCGTTTTCAGCATACCATTTAGCATACTGTTGAGCAAGTCCTTGCCCTTTTTCACAATCAGCGCAGAAATCATTTATAAATCCTTCGCTATCCATATCTACAAACAAGATACCTTCATCATAGCAAGTGTAGCAAGTGCCAATCTCATCAAATAAGTTTCCCATTATTATTCTCCTGTTCTTACTGTTACTGTTGCCCAAAAGTTTCTAATTCCACAAGTGGAAGATACTTCAACGACATAGGCATCAAGATTTTCTCCATACCAAATTCCTTCACGCTTTTCTGCGTGTAAGATAGTACCCTCATCATGACGAGAGCGTGAGCGATAGTGTTTTCCTACTAGTAGGTTATCTATTGTATAGGTTAGTGCTGACATTTAAGTCCGCCTTTCTTTTTTGTTAATTAACTTATTACTCTGTAATCCTATCATGAAAGACTGACAAAAATCTAATTACTAGCGAGTAGTCTTAAATAATGAGACGCTCGAGAAATGTGAGAAAAATCACATCCACTTAAACTTATCCACAGCCTGTGGAAAACCACCCGAGCATTTTTATTTGAAAAGATCAAGCAGTTTTAAAACTTGCTTAGGTTTTTTATTTTATACTAATGCTTCTGATTTAACGCAAGCGTCCCAAAATCTTGTTTCATCAAAATTTGGATTGTCTGCTAAAAAGAATTCACTAAATTCAAAAACTAAATCTTGAAACACGTGAGAGTCCATAGAACTTTCAAACTGATTTAGAATTGATGAGACATCAATAAAAGTTTTGCGAGTGTACTTCATTAGTCTGCCACCTTTAGAATTGCATAGGAGCCATTAGCATTTATTTCATCAAGAATTGGTTGCAGGCGTGGAGCAATTAAATCTTTTAGCATTGACTCTAGCATGATAACACGCATAGACTCATCTAGTGCAGACATGGTTGCCGTTACAGGGTGACCCTCTGCAAACTCTGTTACAAACTTTAGGTTATGTTCAATTTTCATTATAGAGAGGCCTTTCCTCGTAGTGTTCCAGTAATTCCAAGAGTATCGCAAGCGATTTTCACAGATACACCAATTGGCAAAGTCTGAGGGTAGGTTGAAATGAATTGAGCAACAGCACCCTTGCTAGGGAGTGAGATTGATTTTGTAGAACCTGAAAAGGTTTCTAGTTTTACAGTGTATGACATAAGTGTTATACCTTTCGTTTAAGTTGATAAGACTATCCTATCATTGGGGGCTGACATTTTGACTACTTATTTGCTAAGGCTCACTGTGATTTACATCACATTTATTTGCTTAGGCTCATTAGCCAATTTGTCCTTTATTTAGTTTTTCTTATGTAGTAAGACTATCAGATAAGACCTAAAAAGTCAAGACGACACGCCGTTCAGTTTGTGTGATTTAGATCACTTTCCTACTAGGTTGTGTGTGGCGTAGTTGCCTCCACACATTACGCATAGTGACCATGCTGTCACTCTACCGCAACCTGCTGAACAGGCTACATAACCAAGACGCTTAGCGTCACTTTCATTCTGAAAGTCATTTCGACTTTCCCACATTCTATTTGTCATTTTCTGACCTTTCTAGTTTGAGAACCTTTCTCAACTTTCTTTATACTAGAAGTATAGCAGAGAAATGTCAAAAAGTCAAGACGACACGCCGTATCTTAGATGTGTTTTACATCACAAACCGCCCGAGTCAAAAATCGCAGTTTTTATTCTGCGATCTTTGCTTTTTATTTACAAGGAATAAAGAAAACCAAAAACCATCATTGCAATACATACAACTAACATTAGTTACCATCAATTTCATCTAGTAGTTCCCAAAGCACTGGTTCTAGTGCAATGGCTGCTTCATCTAATTTCTCTTGAAGTGTTTTCATTTATTCTCCTTGTATAGAAAATCCCAAGCCTTGCGGCACATAAGAATTGACTTACAGTTATCGCAACAGATAACTCCATTAGGGTTGAGGTCTAGGTCATAGACATCAACAGAAGCAGAAGATTTACCACACACAGAGGCAAGGTTTATGAAAGTGCTCATTTTGAGTAACTACCTTTCTTGATTAGTTCATCTAATCGTTTTGCTAGTGGGTCAATGTATTCATCTTCCCAAAAGTTTTCTATTTCTAGTTTTTCTACAAAGTCTCTCATTTAGAAACCTTCCAATCTGACCACATAGGTAGTCTTTCTGGGTCAGTATCGTCATACCAACGCTCAATGTTATTTTCACAATCTTGACAAAAAGTGAATTGGTCATCTCCTACTGAGGAGATAGCGGATAGCATAGGGTTATGCTCTTTACATACTGTAAGTGTAGTCATTTTAGACCACCTTTCTTTAGAGGATTTCTTTACCTCTTGTTTTTCTTTATACTGTAAGTGTAACACCTACCACTGACAAATGGTAGGGTGCAATACGGACATTAGGGACATTGTGAGGTAGAACACATGTGACCTACACCACATTTCACCCGAGTAAAATGTGAGGGACATCACATGCGACACGCCGTGTCAGGACTTGACTTTGTGGGGTATGTCTGTTATACTTGCCGTATACAAAAAATTAAATAAAGAAAAGGTCAATGAGCCTACCAAATAAGGCGAACAAATGTTCGCATGAGCGTAGCGAATAAGTGACACACATCACATCACGCCAACGGCGTGTCGCCTTGACTTTTCAGGGTATGTATGATACCCTTACAGGTATAACAATTAAATACTAAATAAAACTACTAAAGAAAGGTGTTCATTAAATGGATACACTAAACAGAATAAAGGCAGAGCAAGACCTTGCTCGCCATGAAGCACATGAGAAGGCTATGCTAAAGTCTCCATGGATACGTGAAAGCGTAGAAGCCTATCGCTCAGCAGATGAGGCACAGATAGCCACAATAGAGGCTATACGCAAGAAATGGTATGGCTTCTAAGGTGTGACCAACACCACACGCTAAATGCTTGACTTTTTCCCTTATCCCTACTATTATTATCCTTATAAACAAACTAACGAAAGAAGAACAGACAATGACAATCACATACTCAATTTGGCAGGGTAGCAATCTACTATCTGTTGACAACATCGCAACAGATGCAAAAGAGATTGACCATCTCATTGACTCACTCAATGATAGTGACTTAGGCAAGAAGGTTAAGTTCTCAGCATGTGTTAGAAAGATTGAGGTTAAGTAGATGACATCAGCAATGTATGCACACACATGCGAGTCATGTGGAGACACAGGTATCATTATTTTTGATGCTGAAATGACACACATAGACCCTTGCAAGTGTGTATAGAATAGTACTCTAAAAGATCTAGTGGGCACCAGTATGTGCTCACTATTTTTTTTGTTTATTTATTTCTAAATCATGTATCATACATCTAGTAAAAATATTCAGATTTGTGGTAGAATAAATTCATGGGAATATTAGATAATTTAGAAAATGCCTGGGATGAAGATTTCCAGTTTGAGTCAAAACCACTATTAGAAAACGATGCAATGGGAAGACCAATCCTTGATCAGGGATATCCTAATTTGTCCGTAAAGTTATTTTCAGAAACTTGTTGCTCTGACTGCACTTGCGGTAAATAAAATTTTTCAGATTTTAGTTAAAAGCGCCTTTGGCAAGTAGTTCGTCATAAATAAGTCCGAACATGCCTTCAAACGCAGGGCGCTGTGAAACAATTGCTTCTGATACCTGTTCATCAGTTGCTCCATTTTGCTTCATTAACTCAGCGTTAAATGTGTTTACTGTATCGATCATTGTGCTGATGATATCTTCTCTTGTCATTTTTTCTCCTTAGATTAGTGGTACCCAGTGTTGCAAATAGTTTTTGTCATTATTATCGCCAAGAGCAGATAGTGGGATCATATCATAAGCAATAGTAATTCGCTTGCTATCTTGTTCCCACTTGCCTTTTCTATGTGGTTTCCCAACAACAGAAAGGATTGCTCTGTCATTAACATTGACATTCTCAAAAATTTCCTCTGGATTGTTTTTTGGATCTAACTGGTAATGAGTCACTGATGGTTCTGCATTTACACAATAGTAACCATGGAAAAATGGTAATCCAACTCCACCACAGTGATCATGTAAATCATTTAAATTATCTGATGACTTATTATCGCAATTAAACCAACCTTGAAGCATATATTCTTGCTTATTAAAGTCCACACCATAGTAATCACATGCCTCAATGGTCATGTCTCTAATCGCTTGGTGTAACTTTCTGATATCTGAATTTAAAAATTGAAAAATATTATACTTGTGAGCAAAAGATGTTCCAATAGCATCGCCAACGATTTCTTTCTTTGCAATAACTTCTTCTTTTGTGATGTCTGGAAATAGTCCATCATGTAGGTCATCGTTTAATTCTAAAACAAATTTTTCAAGTGAAGGTATATCAGACCTAACAACTCTTTCAAAAAACTTATGTTCTTTTTCCATCTCTCACCACTTTCCTATAGGGCACTTTGCCTGCTTTAATGTAGATTTCAAATTCATGAAACATCCACACTTAGTACACTTCTTTGTATTTTTTCTAAATGCAGGGCATTCATTACAAATACTAAGACGATGCTCAATTAAACCTCTGTCTGATCTAGGCTGACTAGGGTCAAACAAATCTGTAAACTTTACGTCGTCCATATTAGTCAATTATAGCAGAAAGACGCTTTTTGGCAATATTAAACTGTTCAATAGAGACATCGTTATAAATAGCCTTTCGGCCCATACGCAGTGAAACTGCTGCAGTAGTGCCAGTTCCTCCAAATATGTCAGCAACAGTATCTCCAGGTACAGAATAGTTATCTAGAATCATTTCTGTTAATTTTTCGGGGAAGCAATCATAAACAAAGCCTATTTCATCAAACTCTTTAACTGATTCTAGGGCGGTATCCCAAGGAGTCCTAATAACAAAGTTCTCTAAATGCTCATATCTAGGCACACTATGTCTTTTATGAAGAAGAAGCATAATAGCAAACTCATCTCCAGTTCTTTCTTGGTTATGCTGTAAAAATACACTATCGGAATAGTCCCAAATAAGACTTTTTGTGATTATTAGATTTGTTTCACTTTTGATTTTGGCTATGATATCAAATGAGTGTTCATAATTTTTTAATATGATAATCGCTGAGCCAGTGTCCTTTAGAGCAGTTTCCATATTTTTAATACATTGGATATAGGCATCTAAATATGCAAAATAATCTTTTTTATTTTGTAATTGCAAGGCTAGGTCTCCACCATAATGATATTTGTTTGTTACAAAATACGGCGGGTGAGTGAAAAACAAATCCACACTCTCTGATTGCAGAAAAGCCTCTCTAGAATCCTTACAATAAAACTCTACTTCCACTCTATCTCCTGATCATAGGTAACGCTATACTCTCCACCAAATACTTCTGCATATGAGATGATATCTTTATTATATCGCATAACGGTGTTTAAGCCTACTTTGTCTGATAACAATTTGATACCCTGGGTCAGTGGTAGGTAATCCATTGAAAGGTCCTCAAATGCCTTGTTAAGGGCTTCTATGTACCTCTTCTTACCAAACCTCTTAGATGTAAAAGATTGGTTTGGATATACCTCTCGAAGTTTATTATCTGCCTCTTTTATAATGTCCGAATTGTCCATTATGTAAGATATTGAAGGATGATTCATTCTCATAGACCAAGATCGCATGTTATCGCTGTAATTTTCCATATTGCGTAATGTAGAGTCAGCATAGGCCATGCGAATGTGGTCTTCTTGGGATGTAGGAGCCTCTATTGCGTCGGCGACTAAAAAAGCCGTTGCATATGGAAACTTGTCAGTATATGTTGTTACGGCGAAGTGTACATTCGGATTAAAAGATTTAATTGACATACCGTCATCTAATCGGCGCATATGATTTCCGATTGAAACATATTCCGAACGATTCATATCGCAATCAACAAACAAACAATCTTCTATTGTTATATCGTCGGAAAGACAAAGAATGTTTTTATCATATGTACCGACGACTTTAGAACCGTTATAACGATTTAATAACTCGGCGGAAAGAAAACCATCCATATCTGGAGATATAATTAAATTTTGAGAATACTCCAGTGTTTTAAGTATGGCTGTTTTCATTTTTCTAAAACTCCTTGTATAATAATATAGTTATGACACTTCAAGACTGGGCAGCACTTGCCGTATCCGTACTTACAATTGTAGCAGTTCTTGCGGGAGCAATCAAGTGGCTTGTAAAACATTATTTAGCAGAACTTAAGCCCAATTCTGGATCAAGCCTCAAAGATCAGGTCAATAGATTAGAAATTGCACTTGAGGATCAAAGAATTGATTCTTTAACATCTAGAAATCGTCAAGAAGATAAGATTGATAAGATGTATGATGTGCTAATTAAACACATAGATAGATTTACTCAGTAAATATAATCTCTATTTTTATTCTTCTTTTTAAAAAAATAAAACCTAACTCGATTGATTATTCTTCTCATATTTATTCCTCCATTCATCAATTAATAATTGATAGTAAAACATATGTGATTTTGTTCCCATATGAGAAAGGTCTCTTGCTATTTCCCAATACCTATTTTTAAATTTATCTGGTTTTCCAAGAGCCTTTGTTCTATCAAATATATCAAAGTTTTCAGTATTTACATAATTTCTAAAACCTTTTGTTCCTAGTATTTTTTTATTAAGTTTTTCATCCCAAGTAGCCCAAACCAAAGGAATATCAAGTTGTTCCAAATAATCTTCAAGCATCATAACAGTATGATAGAACTCAAACCATGCAACATCTTCTGGTATTGCATCTAGGCATTTTTGCATATCTTCTCTGCCTCTAGGATTTCTATAAACTAGTATAAAAATATTCTTATCTTTATCTTTGCTAAATCCTATATGTCGCTCCATGTTTGGAAAAAGAACAAAGACACCTTTAGGTTTTCCAAAATTTTTAATGTATCTAAATATATCAAAAACTATTGTTTTATGAGACCCGCTATTCATTCCAAGATTTATAAATTTTTCTCCACCAAGTTCTTCATTAATTTGATGGGCCCAAATAGATTCAATTGGAACGCCTATTCCAAAAGTATTTGAGCATCCAGAAAATATAAAATTATTTAGTGCATCTTCTTTTGTGATATCATCAGACCTATATCCGTAGTTATTTATCTTGTAAGTTATTAAGGGATCTGGATAAATATTACCTTTTCTTACAATAGCACAATCACCATAATGATCACAATCTGGACATACACCATCATACGTTGTATTGCTTTCTATTGCTTCCCCACGTTTATTGAATCCACCACGAGTTGCACCTATTAAGTTTCCAGAAAAGTATTTGTCGTAAAATTGATTCATTTTATTCTTTCTATATACTATATATAATATATAAGATATACTAAAAACTTAACTTAAAGATAGTTCTTTCTTCTTATATATATTTAGTATACACTATCCCTTTTCTGATGAGTTATTACATAATAGACAAAACGGACATAATAGACAATAACAATTTGATAACTTTAAATATCAATGTCCAAATTGTACTGATATGATATACTTTTATTTGACTAGTACTCTGGTTTGTCTCTCATACCCACCAGCCTGAGTACTAGTCTTTTTTCATGGTATAATCTAGGTATTATGAATCTTTGTTCACCTGAGATATTTGGAGCAGACCCTGCTCGTATTAAATGGAATATTGTTAGAGGAGATACCTCTCCGCTTAGAGTTGAATTTTTACAGGATGATGAAATAACATATTTTGATACCTCTGATTGGACATATGAGGCTACATCTTATGATCCTCAGTCTGACTTCCTTGACTCCCTGGAAATTACCCCAGGAGTTGGATATGTAGATATTATGGCTCCCGCTTCCTTGACCGCTAATTGGGGAACTGGTTTTAAATCAGTTGTAACAGAATTAACTTTTGATCTGCAAGTAACTATTGATTCAGATACCGTATGGACACCTTTGATTGGAACTATCTCTGTAATCGGAGATATTACAGGTAGCCTATAATGGCGGTAGTTAAAGTAACAACTCCAAGACCTGAGTTGCCACCAGTAATTAGAATTAAAAACAAAGTCTTTAAAGTAAACAAATAATACAGTGAGATAATGTCCTTATGGCTGCTTCTAAATCTATGGACTTTCCTAATGCAAAAAAATCTTCTTATGCTGCACAAGTAGAACAGAGTCAGTCATCTCCTTATCAAGAAAATACTCTTTCTTTCCTTCCAGTCCCTGGGCCCCAAGGTCCACAAGGTCCCGCAGGAAGAGATGGTAAAGATGGAAAAGATGGTAAAGAAGGACCTCAAGGACCAGAAGGAAAAACAGGACCAAAAGGAATTCAAGGTCCAAACGGTAAAGATGGTAAAAGTTCTCTATCTTCTTCAGGACAGCAAGCAGGTTGGGCATCATATTTTAATGGTTCTCCATCAGATATAAGACTTGGAGCCACAAAAGGAATCGATGGTTGGGTAAACTTACAAATGGTTTCTGGTGAATCTAATGAAGAGTTTTTACCAAGTGACTGTGTAAGTTTTTGGAATTCACATTCAAAGATGTTAAATTTTAAAGGATTAAATGTGGGAGCGCAAGTCTTTATAACTTATAACTTTGAACTAACAACATTTAATACAAATACAGAGGTTTGGCTAAGAACTTTTTTCCCAAGCCATGAACAAGAGGTTGCATCATTAATTGGGTCTTTCAAATATCAACATGTTTATAACATATCCTTTACTCAGCAGATTTTTATTGAAAACCAAAAAATGTGGGGCAATGGAGCAGTCCCTCAACTCAGAACAGACTATGATGCATCAGTAATCCTTAATTCTGTATACGTCAGCGTGGTATAATAATTCTATGGCATTTCCAGGCACATATAATTTTAATTACTACAAGGGTGATACCTTTGAGTTTAACATTTTCCCAAAAATTTCTAGCGGAGCATATTTTGATTTAACAGATTATGGAAGTGCTGCTTTTACAATTGCACCATCACGTGGTTCATCTGGCGTATCTGGACAAATAGAGGCATTGGCAGAAATTAAGCAAGACGGCGTTGACGGACCATTTTATATTACGTGTACAATAATTCCAGGAACTGGAAGAAATCTAAGTTCGTCATTGACATATGTATACGATGTTCAGGTTACAAAGCCAGGAACAACTCCAGTAATTCACACGCTCCTTACTGGAACAATATCAGTTACTGAAGATGTCACTGGAGCAATCTAGTGGCAGAGATAGTTGTTTCCTCAGAAGATTTAACAGTTTTTGGTGGACCATCAACAGTAAATGTTGAAGTTGATTTTGGTCCAGCAGGATCTCGTGGAAGTTATATCTATAATCTTTCTGATAGTCCAAATGATTTTCCTAATCTGCTTCCAAGCGGGTATCAGTTAAATGACATGGTAATTAATGTTGGACCACAAAGTGATGAATACCTTTATATGTACCAATATATATCACAAGACGGAACCCTTACTTGGAAGAGATTGTTTAGATTAATCCCCAACCTTTTTAATAAGAATTATGCAAGCAAGTCATTTACTGACGGTATTGCTGAATTTGCTATTAATCTTATTGACATTGTTCCATCAGATAGAATTGGCGTAGTAACTGCTGCTAGTTTTAATATTCAGGCAAGTGTAATTAATACAACTGGACCTGTTTCTGTGTCTATTGGGGTGGGAGAAGTAACACTGTCAAACACATTGCCAATTACTTTAACAGCAATACAATTTGACGGTACTAATTGGGCACCACTTCCAGATAATACTTATACCGTTCATATGTCTATTTCTGTGGTATAATCTTATGTATGGCTGCAGAAAATATAGGGGCACTCTACCCAACTAAAGTTCCTGGATACGATGATCCAGCAGATATTCAGGCAGCGCTTAAACTTTTTCACTACGGATCTTCAACTTATGATCCAACAAATACAGATGTATCACTTATTCCAGCAAACTCTGTTGCAGGACATCTTAAGGCTCTATCTGACAGAGTAACAGATCAAGAAGAACTTGGAACTGGTGCAGAGTATAGTTCAACAAAGCCATCTGCCCCACTAGAAGGTTTTATTTGGGTAGACTCAAATTCAACAGCAATTTCTGAGGCAACACCTGCTGCAGCAAGTTATGCTTCAACTGCTCCAACAACAGATTTAACGGTTGGAATGCTTTGGGTTGATTCATCTTCATCACCACTTACTATGTATGTTTATAGCGGTACTGAGTGGAAAGAGATCGGTGCATAATGGCTAAAACATCAGAACAAGAATTAAAAGAAATTGGAATTGCAAAGTTGGTTGCTCTTGGATTAACTGAAGCAGAATTAAGAGCATTGGGGCTAAGATCAGATGACAACAACTAGTTCAATTGGAAAAATTGCTTATATATATGATCAAGGAAGCGATACTTGGTATCCAGTAGCAGGTTCAACAAATACTGCTGCTAACTTTGATTGGAATGGGGCACACACATTTGCCTCTACTGTTTCTTTTGATAGTGTTGTAAATGCAAAAGCAGGAATTAATAATTTTCTTAATCCAGCAGCAAGAGATGCTGCAATTACATCTCCAGCAAATGGAGTAGTTGCTTTTGTTAGACAAGATTCAACTGGAAATGTTGTAAATGAAATTCAATATTATTATAATGGTGCATGGAGAGAATATAATGATTCCGCACACATTCTTTCTAAAACAGACAACTACACAGTTGCACTTTTAGATGCAGGTAAAACAATTAGAGTAACTGCAGCAACAGACAAGATAATTACAGTTCCACTAAATAGTTCTGTTCCTTTTGTAGTTGGACAAAAAATTGAAATTATTAGAAACGGCTCTGGAGAAGTTACAATTGCTGGAGCAACAGTTGGCGTAACAATAAATAGTAAGAATGGAAACAAAAGAATAGCAAGTCAATATTCTGGTGCGGTACTTCTTAAAGACGATACAAATACTTGGATTCTTATTGGCGATTTGAAGGCGTAGTTCAAAATGTTAAACTCATTTGGTCTATGGTCATCATCAAAAGGAATGGTAACAGTACCAAATCTTTCTAACCTAACAACAGCCCAAGCAATTGCTACAATTTATAGTTCAGGACTAAATCCTATTAATGGTGGATCTTCTAATACATCTAACGCATCTTTAAGTGATAAAATTGCATCTCAACTTCCTAATGCTGGAGATCTTGTTCAGTATGAGTCAGATGTAAGTTTTATTTATTATGCTTATGTTCCAGCACCAACTTCTACACCAGCACCAACTTCTACACCAGGACCAACAACTACTCCTGCTCCTACATCTACTACAACACCAACACCAACACCAACACCAACACCAACAGTTACACCAACTCCAACTCCAACACCAACACCAACAGTTACACCAACACCAACAAGCACTGGAATAACTGGGTGGTATGCATCAGGATGTTGTGATGGTGTACTAATTCATGGAAGCAGTCTTTCATCAGAAGCAAATGCACTTGATGCATTAGATAGTTTCTGTACACAAAGTTTAGTAGGACCAACACAAAGAACTGTTGTTTATGGAACTTCTTATCCTTCTGTTAATTGTACTCCAACACCTACAACAACTCCAACACCAACTACAACTGCTGGAACAAATTACTTTGGTTATTGTGATTTAACAAATACTGGATATGGACCATTTCAGACATCTTCATCATGTGCTGATGCATATGCTGCACAAGAAAATGCAAATGGTTATCCACCAATTGGATGGGTTTGTGGATCAACACCAACTAGCGGAACACCAAGTTGTACACCTGCTCCAACTCAAACACCAACACCAACACCTGCACCATCAACTTGGTATGCATCGGGATGTTGTGATGGTGTATTAGTGCATGGCTCTAGTAATGTTGGCTTAATTCAAGCATTAGATAGCCTTGAAAGTTTTTGTATGACTGGTATTTTAACAGATGCAACAACAAGCACAAGTGGTTATCCAACCATAAATTGTACACCAACTCCAACAACAACGCCAACGCCAACGCCTTCAGCAACACCAACCCCTACAGTTACACCAACACCTACACCAGGGACAACTTGGTATTGCTCAACAAAGTATCAAAATGGATCAACTGAGCAAGGTACTGCAAGTTATGATGTAAGTGGTTCTTTATGTAATGACTATGCAACATCTTGTTCTACATCTGGATACCCTGGATATCCTACAGTTCCAACATGTACACCAACTCCAACACCAACTCCTTCACCAACTCCTTCACCAACTCCTTCACCAACTCCTTCACCAACACCAACGGTTACCACAACACCTGCACCTACAAATTGTAATTTAGTTTATCAAGGGATTGAAAATAGACAGTGTAATGGTTCTTCAACACCAGTTGCAATTTACCAGAATCCTTGTACATTGGCTTATTATTGGGACTGTCCAGCAGCACCAACAACAACTCCCGCACCAACTGTAACAACGACTCCCGCACCAACCGTAACAACAACTCCTGCACCAACGGCTACTGTAGCACCAACTGCAGCACCATGTAGTGCTAATGCCGATATGGATTGTACTGGAGCAGATGGATGTGCTGGAACAATTAATTGCGCTGGACGGTGCGTATGCAATCCAGCACCAGCAACATTTAGCGCCTTCGGTGCATTTGGTGCATTCTCATTTACGCCTTCGGCGTTTTCCTTTACTCCATCAGGATTTACTGCATTTGGAGCCTTCTCGTTTGTACCTTCTGGCGGAGAAACGTTTGGAGCATTTGGTTTCTTCAACTCAATAAGTATTTTGACTGACATACTTACCGCAGGAGCCCCAGGATCTAAAAAATCAGCAGGAGAACTAAAGGTGGGAGATAAACTACTTGCTCTTAAGATTGATGATAATGTAACAGACTGGACAACATGGCAATCATCTGATATATCTTTAGATATGGAAAATATTGTAGAGACTGAAATTGTTGCTATTAATATTGCACAAGAAGATGAGTTTATTTATATTGAAGGAGATTTGTTCTCTAAGTCTCACTATGTCTTAGTTAAAAAAGATGGAGTTACAAGATTTATAAAGGCTGTAGATATTGATGCTACATATCAAATATTCTCACCAGAACTTGGAGACTTTAAAAATATTGAACTAATAGAAACAGTATATATGACACTAGACAAGGTTTCTATTAACTGCGAACCATATGACAACTTCTTTACAACAAAAATGTTAGTATTTGACCGTCCAGACACAGTATAGTTCTCTATGGTATAATTTTTAAATGGAAGAAAATAATACAAAATCTGCATTTCATAAAATTGCTGAAATGGCTGGGTACATGAAAGATCCAGATACTGTTAAGCCTTGGGACATGTTAAATCCAAATTCTGACTTTTTGCCAAAAGAAGAGTCTGATATAAGATACCAAATTTGTAAGGCTTGTCCAGAAATGATTAAATTAACAACTCAATGCAAAAAATGTGGATGCTTTATGAAAGCAAAAACAACACTTGCAAAAGCATCATGCCCAATTGGTAAATGGTAAAATGATAAAAGAAGAAATTGCACCAGGAATTGTAGTATATTCAGATGTACTAGATGATTATGAATCATTTCCAAAAGACATAGAGGATGTAGTACAAAGTGGACTTATCCCCTGGAATGCTGCAGCAATTGATAGTGGAGAAAATAAAAAAATTAGAGACACAGATTCAATATATGTTCCATATTTATCAGAATTTGATGGCGTATACCCAACACCAAGAGACTTTTTTGAAAAAACACTTTCAGAAACATTCTTTAATTCCTTTGATAAGTTTGAAAGAGAATATAAGGGAACCTATGGTCTTAGTTTTTCAGATCACTCCTCATATGATATTTTAAGATATGGTAAAGGCCAGTTTTTTACAAATCATGTTGACCACCATCCAGAATACCCAAGAACTGTTTCGAATGTATATTATTTTAATGATGATTACGAAGGCGGAGAAATAGTTTTTCCAAGGTTTGATATTAAGTTTAAACCAAAAGCAAATCAACTAATCATGTTTCCATCAACATATGTATATAATCATTCTGTTCTAGAAGTCACAAGTGGTACAAGGTATGCAGTTGTATCATGGATAAACTAATCTTTATTAGTATAGCAAGTTATAGAGATCCAGATCTTGTAAATACCGTAAAAAATTGTTATGAAAATGCAGACAATAAAGATTCATTGTTTTTTTCAGTATTTTCTCAAGCAGAAGATGCTGAACATGCAGACCTATCATTTATACCAAATAAACAGATAAGATATATTAAAACTCATTGGTCAGAAAGCAAAGGTGCATGTTGGGCAAGATCAATTGCGACAGCCAAACCTATAGGTAAATATTTTTTACAAATAGACTCACACTCTAGGTTTGCTTTAAACTGGGATACAACTATTATAAATAATTATAACAAATCTAAATCTTTTTGGGGTGATAGATTAATATTAACAAATTACCCCGACCCTTTTGAGTTAACAGAAGACTCATACATAACACTACCGTATGAGACATTAAAAAAAATTGAGCCTAATTGGGATAAAAATTTAAGGATAGTCGGATCAAAAATGCCATGGTCCGAAGTGCAAGATAAAGAGTTTGGTGATGAGGTTTTGTATATTTGTGCTGGCTGCATTTTTACAACATCTGAGATTATGAAGGAGTTACCATATGATAAAGAGTTATATTTTGAGGGCGAAGAGTTTTCACTTGCCATAAGAGCGTACACACGAGGTATTAGAATCGTTTCTCCAGTAACTAAGTTTATGTTTACAAACTATAATTTAGTAAACTCAAAAAGAAGGTTGCATTGGGAAGATAATCCTAATTGGGGAGAGTTGAGAGCAAAATCAAATCAAAGGGTTGAAGCAATATTAACGGGAGACAAAAATATAGGTGAATATGGAATAAAATCCCCACTACTCTTTGAGCAATATCAAAAAATAGTGGGGATTAATTTAGACTAAATGTTTTTAGTTTGGAAATTGTTTCATTAATTCTTTGGTCTTAGCAGTTAACCCATGCCAAGAGGACCAATCTTTTCCACCATCGGTCATATAAAATGCAATCTGTGCATTAAGCACGGGATTGAGAAGTTCAGCATTTGACGATAAATCAAACTTGTTTCTACGATCTGGACCAAGAATACCAAGCATATTTATTTGAAAAATTCCATAAGAACTGTCTCCAGTCTTCTGGTTGCCATTAAATGCTAGGGGTCTTCCTCCAGATTCCTTTTTTGCCACTGCCCAAGCCTCAATAAGATCCTTTCCTTTGAACCCTACAAGGTGTAGCATTTGTTTTAGTTCTAAATCAGTTAGAGATGCCTTATTTGCAAAACTCTCCAACCTTTTTTGCTTAGAAACCAAAAAAACCTCTTGCGAGGTTGTTGTCACGTTCTGAGCCTGTTCGGGCTTTAAATCATTAATAGTAGCATTAGCAGAATTTGACATAACACTAACTAAAGCAGAAATACTGAGTATGCTGATGATCTCTTTGTTTCTTTCGATAAATTTAATCATAGTTTCCTCCTTAGAAAACAATAACACCCTGGTAGGTGTCTACTGACAAGTATAGCATAATTTTGTCCATAAAATCAAATTTGAGCATGGTATAATTAATTTATTATGGCAACCACAGAAAATTGGAATTTACAGTATCCGCTGGCTAATGATCCAGTTAATGTTCATGGAGATTTTAAAGATCTTGCAACAAGCGTACAAATTGCATTAAATGGAATAGATACATCTATTATTCAGGTTAGTGTTATTAATAATTCTGGTCAAACACTTTCTGCTGGCACCCCTGTTTATGCAACAGGTTACTCAACAGCAACAACAATATCAAAAGCACTTCCTACAACTACATCTCCAATTCTTGGTTTATTAAAAACACAATTGACAAATGGTCAATCAGGTGTGTGTGTTGTAGCAGGAGTTCTTCAAAATATTAACACCTCAAGTTTTGACAATGGTGATACTCTTTATGTTGGAGAAACAGGTGGCTTAGTTGGACCAGAAGTAGATGGAAGTAAACCAGTAACTGCAGGTGGTGCTGTAGGGGTTGTTGCACACTCAAATGCAACTGGGATTATTATAGTAGAGGCAAAAGGCAACGGTACTTGGGGCGCACTCAAGAACGGTCTAGCCTAATGATGGTATAATCTAATCATGGCAACTTTAAGAGGATCTCAGACATCATACGATATTGGTAATGCCCCACCAACTGTTATTTGGACTGTTGTTCGTGGAGATACTTCTGGATTTAAGGTTTATGTAACAGATGATGCTAAACAGCCTTTGGTTTTAAAAGGTGAAGGATCTGAGTGGGATATTGCTATGAAGGTTAAGAGACCTACTTCAACTCCTGGAATTATTACAGATAATGCAACTTTGGTTTTAAATTTATACCCTGTTGCAGATGAAGATGATCTTGTTGGAGAGTTTACGGTTTGGTTAACAGCAGCAGAGTCAATACAACTTCAAACAGGAGACATCTTTGATATTCAGGTTTCAGATCCTACAAGAGTTTGGACGGTTGCCCAGGGTAGCCTAAGAATTCTTGAAGATGTAACAGATTAATGGCTACAGCATTAATTCTTGATGAACTTAGTGGTAAAACAAAACAAATTTTTACTATTGATTATCCATTAATTCAGATAGAAGATTTTAGAGTAAACACTTTAATCACAGATATACTACCCTTTAGGGTTAAGTTTACAGCAATACAAATTCAGTCTATTGGCTTAGGAAATACACCAGCAATTCCTCTTCAGGTTATTGGCTACAGCAACTATATTCTTTAATTAAATAGTTAAAAGGCATGTTATAATATCAACATGGCTAAGATATCAGTTCCAGGAGTTAAGAGTCTATTCCAAACAGGAGACAGACCAACTCAAGAAAATTATGTAGATTTAATCGATACACTTTCTTCACAGGCAACAGACCTGGGATCAATGGGTAATAATGAAAACACAATCAATGGGATTGAGAACGTAACTGTTATTGATAACTTTGATGCTACAGTTTGGCGTATGGTCAAGTATATTGTTTCAATATCAAAGACCACAGCAGGAGATAATAAATTCTATGCAACCGAACTAACAATTCTCGTTGACGGTACAGATGTATCAGTTAGCGAATACGGAACAATTGACAATGATGGGAATATTGGCACCATTAATGTCTCTCGCACTGGAAATACCGTGGCTTTATCAGTCACTCCAGATCCTGCGATCAAGCCAGTCACTGTACGATTTGCTCGTATGGGACTTAAGGCATAACTAAGGAGATATAAAAATGGCAACAGTAAATAAAGATTTTAAAATTAAGAGTGGTCTGATTGTTGAAGGTACAACAGCGACAGTTAATGGTTACGACATTCTTACAAAGAACCAGGCGTCACAAGACTTCATCGTTGATATTATTGGTGGAGAAACACTTGTCACATCAGTTGAATCAACACAGATGGAAGTTGTTGCTGGTGAACTAAATATTAAGTCAGGCGTATTTGATGTAGATGGTGCAGCAGATACTGCAGAACAAAACGCTAAAGACTACGCTGATGGACTTGCTGGCAATTACGATGCAGCAGGCGCAGCAGGAGCAGTAGCATCAGATCTTTCAGATCACGTTTCAGATACATCAGCACACGGTGTAACTGGAAATGTTGTTGGTACATCTGATACACAAACATTAACAAATAAGACTATTGGAGATACACTTAACTTCACTGGCGCAGGAGCAATGACAATCAATTCTGATTCTCATATCGTTCTTACTCCAGCATCAGGTTCTTCTGTTAAGTGGGGATCAGATATTCTTGCAACACAGACTTATGCAGATCAAGCACAAACAGATGCTGAAGCATATGCAGATAGCCTTGCTACTAATTATGATGCAGCAGGTTCAGCAACATCTGCAGCAGCACAAGCACTTTCTGATGCTAATGACTACACAGATACAGCAGTTGGAAATCTTGTTGGTGCAGCACCAGACCTTCTAAACACTCTTGAAGAATTGGCAACAGCACTTGAAAATAATCCAGACATTATTGCTGATCTTGAAAGCGTAGCATCAGGAAAGCAAGATACTCTAACCGCTGGCGCAAACATTGACATTACAGGAGCAACAATTTCTGTAACTGGTCTAGATGCAGCAGATATTTCAGACTTCTCAACGGCAGCACTAGCAGCAACTTCAGCAGCATACGATGCTGCAGGTGCAGCAGCAACAGCACAATCAAATGCAGAAGATTATGCAGATGGACTTGCTGTTAACTACGATGCAGCAGGTGCTGCTTCTTCAGCAGCAGCAACAGCACTGCAAGATGCAAAGGACTACGCAGATGCACTTGATACAGATGATGTAGCAGAAGGAACAGCACAGTACTTCACAGATGCTCGTGCTAAGTCTTCAGCAGCAGATCTTTTGACTGGTGCTTCACTAACAAATATCACAATCTCAGGTACAGGTGCAGGACTTACTATTACCGCAGAAAACGGTGTAGCAGATTCTGATACAGATGACCTTACAGAAGGTTTAACAAACCTTTACTTCACAGATGTTCGTGCAGTAGATGCTCTTGAAGCAGTTGTTCCAAACTTCACAGCAGTTGAGTTAAACTCAGTTGCTAAGCAGGTTGCAGCAACACTTTCAGCACCTACAGCAGGAATTCAAGTAGCCCATGCTTTTGCTAAGGCTGATTACCGTTCAGCAGAATACCTTGTAAAGGTTGCTTACGGAACTCACACTGAAATTTCAAAGGTTCTTTTGACACTTGATTCTTCAGATAACATTGCAATTACTGAATATGGAATTGTTGGAACAAATGGCTCAGCGTCATCAATTTCAGCAGGTATTTCAGGATCAAATGTACAACTTCAAGTAACAACTACTAACAATAACTCAACAGTTACTGTTATGGGAACACTTCTAGTTTAATAAAAAATAAAAATAGTTGGAAGAAGGAGTAGTAAATGGCAACAGTAGAAAAAGACTTCAAGGTCAAGAATGGCTTAGTCGTAACTAACGGCGGTACATTCGGAGATGCAGTAACAGTAGGAGTACCAACTCTTGCTGAGCATGCAGCAACCAAGGAGTATGTCGATAATCGATCAATGGCTGTTGGCTCAACTGCTCCTTCTTCACCAACTAATGGAAAAATGTGGTTAGACACTATAACAAATAGAGTTAATTTTTATTACAATGGATCTTGGTATACCCAAGCAACTATTGATGATACAAATAATTTACCACAGCACATTCACGATACCGCAATTGATGGAACTGGTTTCATAGTATCTCAGTTCTATGAAGGTGGATCATTTAATAGCCCTATGGGGGTAGGTTTGGATTCTGGTGGACCAAGTACAACAACTTGGACAGTAGTATTCGATGGCGGTAGTGTAGTAGATAATTTCAATTAAAAAATTGATGTTATAATAAGATAAGTTAATGGGCAGCCCCCATAAAAGGAGATAATAAATGGCAACAAGAATGCAACAGCGCAGAGGAACTGCACAGCAATGGTTAGATGCAGACCCAGTTTTAGCAGCAGGAGAAATGGGATTTGAGACAGACACTAATGAGTTCCGCATCGGCGATGGTGTAAACGTTTGGTCAGATCTATCTCCATTCAAGAATTTAGAAGACTTGGGCGGATCACTTGATGATTACGTACCAGTATTAACAAAGGGTCAAGCAAATGGCGTTGCCTCACTTGATTCAAGTGGAAATGTACCAGCAGCACAACTTGCAAACGTCATTGGCGGAGCAGGAGCAGCCCTAGATACACTTAATGAGATTTCTGCAGCACTTAATAATGACTCAAGTTATGCAGCAACAATTGTTAGCGCACTTGCTACAAAGGCTGGACTTACATACGTAGATCTACATAAGAATGCAACAACCTCAGTTCATGGAATTGCAGATACATCAGCCCTTGCAACAAAGTCATACGCTGATACAGCAGTATCAAACCATGATGCAGACACAACAATGGTTCACGGAATCTCTGATACAGGAAACCTAGTTTATTCAGAAGATATTTCTGATTTTATTGTATTGCTTGATGCTTCAACAGCAGCAGCAAGTGCAGTTTCAACTCACTCTGCAGATACTACAGATGTTCATGGAATTGCAAACACTGCAAACCTTGCAACAAAGAGTTATGCAGATGCAGCAGCCGAAGGCGCAGCAGATGCAGCAGAAGCAGCAGCAATTACTGCAGCAGGTACTGCAGCAGATGCAGCAGAAGCAGCAGCAATTATTGCAGCAGGTACTGCAGCAGATTCAAAGATTGCAACACACTCAGACGACATTACAAATGTTCATGGAATTGCAGATACATCACTACTTGCAACAAAGACTTATGCTGATGGAAAGGCTTCAGATGCTCAAACTGCAGCAACCTCAGCAGCAGCAACTGCAGCAGATACAAAGATTTCAACACATAATTCAGGCACAACATCTGTTCACGGTATTGCAGATACTGCAGCACTTGCTACAAAGACTTATGCTGACGGAGCAGTTTCAACTGCAGTAGCAGCACTTACAAAGTCTTCAGTAGGACTTGCAAATGTTGATAATACAGCAGATACTGCAAAGCCAGTATCTACAGCACAGCAAACAGCACTTGACCTAAAGGCTAACCTTGCTGGTCCAACATTTACTGGAACAGTTTCTGGTATTACAAAGTCAATGGTTGGTCTAGGATCTGTTGATAATACATCAGATGCTAATAAGCCAGTATCTTCAGCAACTCAAACAGCACTTGACCTAAAGTCTAACCTTGCTGGTCCAACATTTACAGGAACAGTTGTTCTTCCAAGTACAACATCTATTGGAAATGTTTCATCAACTGAAATTGGATATGTCGATGGCGTGACATCAGCAATTCAAACTCAGTTAGATGCTAAGGCACCACTTGCTGGGCCAACATTTACTGGTACAACAACAACAGCAGCACTTACTGTTACAGGTAACCTAACTGTTAATGGAACTACTACTACAGTTTCTTCAACAAATCTTGAAGTTACAGATCCTCTTATCTATATCGGAACTGGAAATGCTGCAAATTCTAAGGATCTTGGAGTTGTAGGTCATTTTGATAACGGTACATACCAGCACACAGGTATTGTTCGTGATGCAACTGATGGAAAGTGGAAGTTGTTCTCTGGAGTAACTACAGAACCTTCAGATACAATCGATTTTACAACATATACAAAGGATGCTCTTGTAGTAGGAGCACTTGATGCAACATCTGCAACAATTGGAAATGTTTCAAATACTGAACTTCAGTATCTTGACGGTGTAACTTCAGCAATTCAAACACAAATTGATGCTAAGGCACCTTCATCATCACCAACACTTGCTACACCAACAATCACTGGAGCATTAACACTATCTTCATCTGGTGTAGTATTTACAGATGGTACACAGACAAAGGAAGGTGTAGTATCACGGACACCTATCATTCAGAAGACAGACTCTTACACACTTTCAGCATTAACAGAAAGAGACTCTCTTATTGAGGTAAGCAAAGCAACAGCAGCAACTATCACAGTTCCTTTGAACTCAGCAGTTGCTTATCCAGTAGGAACATCAATTGATATCCTACAGACTGGTGCAGGACAGGTTTCAATCGTTGGAGCAGCAGGAGTCACACTTAACTGTGCACCTTCTGGTGGATCTAACACAGCCAAGTTACGCACAACCTGGTCATCTGCTACTCTTTTCAAGAGAGCATCTGATACTTGGGTAGTGTTCGGCGACTTGACAGCATAAATTTAAGTAGAAAAAAGGAGATTCACCAATGGCAGTTAATAAAAAGATCGGAGGTAAGGCACAGTCAGCAAATGACTTCCTTGCCCCATACGCACCAACAATTGGAACCGCAACAGATGTCGGAACAGCCCGTCCATATAATAATGGAGCAGCAACCGTAACATTTACAGCAACAGGTCCAAATACAGCGGATTCATTTACAGCATATGCTGTTGAAGATCCAACAAAAACTGCCACTGGTGCATCATCTCCATTGACCGTAACAGGTCTTGCAGCAGGAACAAACTACACATTTAAGGTATATGGAACAAATACAGCAGGTGGACGTGGTTCTGACTCTTCAGCATCTGGTCAAATTACTGCAACTACTGTCCCAGCAGCACCAACACTGGGAGCAATAACAAACACTTGTTCTGGTCGTGCTTACAATAATGGACTTGTAACAGTTGCTATGACAGCAAATGCAACAGGTGGAAAAGCAATTTCAGATTACTACGCAATCTCAAATGGTGGTCAGAATGCATCAGGTGCATCTTCTCCAGTTAGCGTTACAGGTTTATCATCTGCAACAAACTACACATTCCAGGGTCGAGTATCTAATGCAAATGGTAACTCTGATTTAACCTCATCATCTTCTGCAGTAACAGTAACTACTGTTCCAGCAACACCTTCAGCACCAACAGTAACAACTGCTGCTGTGGGTGGTGCCTCTGCTGCTGGTTCTGCAAACTCTGCTAATGATACAGTTTCATGGACAGCACCAGCAACTGGTGGATCTGCAATTACAAACTATTACTGGGCATCTTCTGACGGTAAATCAGGTAACACAGGATCTTTATCTGTAGTTGTTGGACAAGAATCAGGAACAGCACAGACATATACAGTACGTGTTGATAATGCCTGTGGTTCTTCTTCAACTTCACCAGCATCAGGATCTATAACATCAGCATTCTCATTTACACCATTTGGATTTACACCATTTGGATTCGTACCATTTGCTGCGTTTTCATTCGTACCATTTGGTGCGTTTGGATTTACGCCATTTGGATTTGCTCCATTTGGATTTACTCCGTTCGCATTTACACCAATGTTCGCAGCCTTCGGTGCATTCGGTGCCTTTGGATTTACACCAATGTTCGCAGCCTTCGGTGCATTCAGTGCCTTTGGATTTACACCAGCCCCTATGTTTGGAGCATTTGGTTTCTTTAACTCAATCAGCATTCTCACAGAAGTTCTTGTTGCAGGAGCACCAGGAACTACAAAACTTGCTGGAGAACTAGAAGTTGGAGACGTTCTTTTAGGTGTTAACATGGGTACAACAGCAGATGATTGGTTAACATGGACATCTTCAGATCTTTCTCTTGATCAAAGCAACATTGTTGAAACAACTATTACTGCAATAAATAGAGAGGTTCAGACAGAGTTTATCTATATTGATGGAGATCTATTTTCTAAGTCTCACTACATTTTAGTTAAGAAGAATGGTGTATCAAAGTTCATAAAAGCAACAGATATTGATACAACATATCAGATATTCTCTCCAGAGTCAGCATCATTTGTCGATATATCATTAGTTGAAACAGTCTATATGAATCTTGAAAAGGTTTCTATCAACTGTGAGCCTTATGATAACTTCTTTACCAAGAAGATGCTTGTATTTGACCGTCCAGACTCACAAATCTAACTAGTGGTATACTAGTTATATGAGAAAAGAAAAGGCTCTTAAACTAAAGTTCATATCAACTATGCCTAAAAACATAGATCTGTTTCCTGAACCAGTTCCAGCATTTAAAGAAATTCCTTCATGGTATAAAAAAGTTGATTCTTTTTATAACAAAGATAACACTCCAGTTGGTGGTAATCAAAAACTGACGGTAAAAAGATGTGTTGCCTTTTTAGACATACTATCATCTGGTTACATGCTCAAGGCTCCATTTGATATCTATATAGATACAACAGAAGGAAAAAGAGACTTTCAAATTCCACAAGCAATGGAGTCTTTTAATGCATTAGGATTAAAGCCAATGATTGGTAATCATGAGATGAAGCAATTAGACGGCTATCCCATAGATACTGATAAATATATAGAGTTTATTTTTAGAATTAATCCAATTTGGATAATTGAGGGTGAAGCAGGGGTGAGTGCATTATTTATGCAACCACAACATCAAGAGATATCTCCTTTATATGCAATTTCTGCTATTATTGATATTGATACATATCCATCAGATGGCTTGTTGTCGTTTTTAGTAAAGAAAGATTTTAAAGGATACGTACAACGTGGTACGCCAATAGCACAAGTTATTCCTTTTAAGAGACAAGAATTTGTTTCAGAAATTATTAGAAGCCAAGAAGAATATAACAGAATAAGGCAAATTGCTCATAAAGTTAGAACAATGTTTAATTCTGGATATAAAAAATTAATGTGGCATAAAAAAAGTTATACATAATAGTTTTAGTTTTTGTATAACTATCAATAAGACATTTAGGTAGAGTTTTGCTTTTTATAAAACTCTGCTATAATTAACTCTATTCCGTTTTTGAAAGGACGATAACATGTCAGATTTTTTTAGTTTTAAACTTCCAGAAGATTTTGTAGAAGGGTACAAGAGTAAAGAAAATCCATTTGGATTTAAAGATGCAGCAGAAAACTCACTTGGTGAAATTACTTTTATTCGTACGTATTCTCGTGTTAAGGAAGATGGAACTAAAGAAAGATGGCACGAAGTTTGTCGTCGTGTAATTGAAGGAATGTATTCAGTTCAAAAGAATCATGCTAAAGAAAATCGTCTTCCATGGAATGATTATAAGGCCCAGAAGTCAGCACAAGAAGCATTCCAAAGAATGTTTGAATTAAAATGGACACCACCAGGACGTGGAATGTGGACATTTGGAACACCTATGACGATGGAAAAAAAGAACTCCGCTGCACTTCAAAACTGTGCAATGGTATCTACAAAAGATTTAGATAAAAATGATCCAGGTGCATTGTTTGCTTGGGTTATGGATGCACTTATGCTTGGCATTGGCGTTGGCTTTGATACCGTGGGACAGGAAAAGAATTTTCAGATCTACTCACCAACAGAGCCAGAACAGATGTTTGAAATCCCAGACACTCGTGAGGGATGGGTAGACTCAGTTCGACTTTTATTGAATTCTTACCTTAGAGCAAATCAATCTATTCAAAAGTTTAACTATGATCTCATCAGACCTCTAGGAGCACCAATTAAAGGCTTTGGAGGGGTCGCTAGCGGTCCAGCACCACTTATTCAACTACATACACAGATAGATCGAGTTATAGGCGGTAGAGCAGGAGAAACTCTAGACTCTCGTGCTATTACAGATATTATTAACCTAATTGGTACATGTGTTGTATCAGGTAATGTTAGAAGATCTGCAACTCTTGCTTTAGGTTCATCAGGAGATGAAGATTTTATTAATCTAAAAAATTCAGAAGTATTTCCAGAAAGAAACTCGTTTGACCCAGAAAACCCAGGATGGGCATGGATGTCAAATAACTCAATTTCTGCAACAGTTGGAATGGATTACGAAAAGTATACCGACCTAATTGTTAACAATGGAGAGCCAGGTTTTATTTGGCTTGATGTTGCTCGTAACTATGGTCGTCTAGCAGATCCAGCAGATGGAAAAGACTATCGTGTTATGGGCTTTAATCCTTGTGCGGAGCAGCCATTGGAATCATACGAACTTTGTACACTTGTAGAAGTGCACTTAAATCGACATGATTCTAAGGAGGACTTCCTCAAGACATTAAAGTTTGCTTATTTATATGGAAAGACAGTTACGCTTCTTCCAACACATTGGCCACAAACAAATGGCATCATGCAGCGTAATCGTCGCATTGGAACATCTCTTACAGGAATTGCATCTTTTGCAGATAATCACGGTTTGCCAACAGTTCGTGAATGGATGGATGAAGGATACAAGAAAATTCGTCACTATGACCATCAGTATTCGGAGTGGCTCTGTGTTCGTGAATCAATTCGTGTAACAACAGTTAAGCCGTCTGGATCTGTTTCAATTCTTTCTGGAGCAACTCCTGGAGTTCACTGGGGACCTGGAGGAGAGTTCTTCCTTCGTGCAGTTCGTTTTGGAGATACAGATCCAATGCTTCATTTATTTAAAGCAGCAAATTACAATGTTGAAAAAGATGTTGTTTCAGCAAATACATCTGTTGTTTATTTTCCAATTAAGTCGGGTCAAAAGCGTTCAGAAAAAGATGTAACTTTATTTGAAAAGATTGCCTTAGCAGCAACTGCTCAAAAGTATTGGTCAGACAATGGAGTTTCTGTGACACTTTCCTTTGATAAGGAAACTGAGTCTAAGCATGTTGCTCCAGCACTAAATATGTATGAAGGACAACTAAAAGCAGTTTCATTCCTTCCAATGGGAAATACTGTTTATCCTCAACAGCCATATACTCAAATAACAGAAGAAGAATATCAGGGGTATATTGGAAAACTCAAGCATATTGATTTTAGTGCTATTTATGATGGTGCTGATAACCTAGAAGCAATGGGTGAAGCATACTGCACAACAGACTACTGTGAGATCAAAACTAAGTAGCCTTCTGTGGTAAAATAGACTTATAATGTCTAGTCCATCAAACTTATACGCAGAAAAGATTTTCTCTGAGCACCCATCAGTTTTATGGGCATTGGATGATACTGCAGACTATGTGACATTGATCTCTGAACAAGAAAGAAATTTTGATTTATGGAACATTAAAAATGGTTTAAGTCAAGTCAGTAACATAGTTGCAGATAAGCCTTTTGCTTCAAGCATTTTGTTAGAATTGAGTGGAGATGTTCCAGTAGAAGACTCTGGATATATAGAGTGTATAAGCCCAGACATTATTGGTCTCAAGTCATTAAACTCAGATTTGTCTACTTTTTCAATTGGTGGATATGTAAACTCCATAAGCCCTTATATTTTGAGTATAGAAATTGGATATGAGTACGACGATGCAACAAGTGGTACCATTGTTCAAGAACTAAGAAGATTTGATACTGGAATTACTAATTCCTGGTTATTTATTTCAGAAACATTTGAAATACCAAATGAAGATACTGATGCAAGAATTGTTTTAAGGATCAACTATGTTTCAGGTGGGGCATCTTCAAATGATTATAAATTTTTAGTTAATGGAATAAGTTTTGGTCAGTGGTCTGAAGAATTTAACTCTACATCTTTGGGAGTTGCAAAACAAACTTTGCCAAATACAATTAATTTGCCAACATCAGATGTAGTGCCAGCAGCAGCATATGGGTTAGAGGAAAGTTCTGGTTATTACTTTGTTAAAGATAATGCATTAGTTGCAAAAAATTCTGGAGTGCCAATGGTTTATGGTGCATCAAATGTTACACTTCTATCACCAAATGGTAATCTTCCATCTCTAATTGTTCCTGGAAAAGGTTTTTTAAATAAGGTTGGTCAGTATAAAGAGTATACGTTTGAAGCATGGCTTAAAATTGACTCAAACTCTACTACCCCAAAAAGGATAATAGGTCCAATTGGATCAGAGGATGGTATTTACGTTAATGGACCTTTTATATCATTAAAAATTGACAAGCATTATGGTTCTCATTTTGTAGGTGAATGGTATAGGCCTATGCTTATTCAAATAAAAGTTGTTAAAGATACAGCAAGTTTAATTATTAATGGTGAGCAAGTTATATCAATTAACATGATAACATCAAGCCTCAATCTGCCAAATGAGTTTGCTGAAAATGGAAAGAGCCAGGACTGGATTGGTTTTTATGCCCATACTGACGTATCTCCAATAGAGGTTGATTGTGTTGCTATCTATCCTTACCAGGTGCCATTAATTGTTGCAAAGAAAAGATGGGTTTACGGACAAGGTGTAGAGTTTCCAGAAAACATTAATAATGCTTATAGCGGAACATCAGTTTTTGTAGATTATCCCTTTGCAGACTATACAAACAACTACTCTTATCCAGAAATAGGAAGGTGGAGTCAAGGAAGTATTGATAATCTTTCAATACAGGATAATGTTTTATCTACACCAGCATACACTTTGCCAACTATATTTTTTGATAATAAAACAGAGCAGCAATTCTATTCTGATGTTGACCCAATACAACTAGAGTCAGACTTATTTTTTAGCCTAAGACCAAACTCTTCCTGGTCAGATACAAGTGGCTATTTATACTTTGATAGTTTAGATTTTTTAACAGAAAGTACAAGCGCTCTCTATGGAGTATTTAAAGAAAAATCAGTTATGGATCAAGATCAAATCTTAATTGAAATTAAAGATAAATCATCTTCAGATTCGTTTCAGATTAAACTTGGAAACTCTTCAATAGATTATGTTTTAAATTATGGGGATACACAAACAACTGTTTATAGAACACAAAGATACTATGCTGGCGAGCATTTTACTGTTGGAATTAATATTCAAGACCTATCTGATTTTTTTGGAAGCAATGTTGCATCTTTCTTTGGAAGAAGGTCTTTTCTGAGTGTTTACATTGCAGGAAACCCAGATCTCAATAAAACCTTTACTGGTAATGTATATAAGGTTGGATTTTGTACAGAAAGAAATCTATCACAAATAAAAGACAAATTTGACTCTCGTGGAATTATGTCAGATAGCGAAATTCTTTCTTATTTGATTGGTCCAAACTATAGCGATATCAATAATGGACTGCCTATTGATGAATCTTATATTCAGGCTTTGCCTGTTGTTGGTGGATCTGAATATAGCACTAACTCTTGGACAACAACGTATAATCCATCTGTTACAAATTCACTTGGGCAGGATATTGTTCAACCAGTATCTGAGTCTACATCATCCTTATTTGACCATACTGCAAGTTATACTCTAGTTGGAAAAGAATATTTTGGTGTATTTGCACTTGATATTGCCGTAAATGGATACTGGGAAGACTATGTTCCTTTAAGTTATTTTGCTCAGTATGTAACAAATGATAGACAAGATAGTTATTATAATTTAGATTTTATTCAGTTTAATATCAATTATCCAGCACCCTCTATTTATTCAGAGACAGAGACGCTCAGTGAGTGGAACTATGGAGAATCAAAAACGGTACAAGTTAATGGACAAAGCAAAGTGCTAACTTCATTGCTTGAAGAGTACAGAAACCCAATACAAAGAAAGTATACCTCCCTTGATAACCACCTATTTACTAATTATGATAACTATGATGACTTAAGGTATAGATCAACAAAAACATATAACTATGATACGTCAAAATCTCTCATAAACTCTTATGTAACCTTTCAATATATTTCAGAAGGAGCAAACTCTTCATTCTCTTATTTTAATAATACTATTCCAGCATCAAAAGATGGAATCGTTACACCAGGACAAAATTGGCTTGGAACAAAGTACGAGGTTGTTGATAATATGTTAATTTATCCGCCAACAGGAATAGACTTTAGCGACCTTGCAATAGTGACACATATTAATTTTAATATTGACGGAATCTTAAATTATAAGGTTGGGTTGCGTAATTTGCAGTTTGCATCACAAGCCTTTAATGAGGCACCCAATGCAATTGGAACTAGGTTTGGAACACCAATATATCCATATGTAAAGTCTGGAATTTATTTTGACTATAAAGAAAAAAATCCATACTCAATATATAAAAATAGTACGCCATATTTATACCTAACAAGAACAAGCGGTATTGAGTTAAGGGGGCAATATGATCCAGAAATTAATCGTGGTTTATCTATTCCAATTAATAGTACAAAAGCAGAGAACTATAAGGTCATGGCTCTTCAGGCTGCAATTAGGTATGATAAAGATTTTTTCCCAGCAGCACCCACACAGATCTTTGAAATAGAAAGCAATGACTCTTTCATTAAATTTTTTATGGTTGCAACAGATAAAAATGGCAAAAGAGCAAAGATTTATGCAATTAATGGTAATACAGGAAAACTAGAAGATGGAATTGCTTTTTATTGGAATGGAAATATTGTTAAAGAGCCAGCAATTACAATTAAGGAATGGGGATTCCTTGGTATCTCATTCTCAACACTACTTGATTTCAGAAAAAATGTTGGGGCAATAAGAGTTAACGGACCTATATTAATAAATAACATTTCTCATTATCAGTCTACCAACCTTCAAGAGGTTCAAAAGGTAGCAATAAGACCATGGTTTAAAGTAAAATATGATGGTCAAATTCCTTTAGACTGGACATATTGGCCACACCCACCATATATTTGGAAAAATATTTTAGTCTTATCTTCTACAAGTTATTATGGTGTCAAGCCTTCTGATATTTATAAGAGTTTTGTGGGAACAAATAAGATAATTGTTGATGATTCTAGTATTTTTATGTTTGATAATTATCGCTATAACGTATATCAAGATATTGCTTGGCAGCAAAACAGCCTAAATGCCGTTTAATATGGTATACTTGTGTATATGAATATTGAAAATCCAAAGAAAAAGCGTAAGCAACTGCCAAAGATGAAGGGCCAGGTTGGTGAATCACGTGCAAAAATTATTGAAAAACACTATGACTGGGGCCTGTATGTATACAAAAAGGCTAGTGGAAAGTGGTTTACGGATGGAAATGGATCTGTTCTTAACATTGAGTCAATGAAGGGTGATATTCTTCAGATATCAAAGTTAAAAGATGCTGCTAGATATTACGGTGACGAGGGGGATGGAGAATGTGTATTTGTTCCAGGCCTTACTAGAATTTCTGAAGAAGAATACTCTGAGCAAAAACAAAGAATGGCAGAAGGGCTAATTCCTTCTCTTAATGATCTTGGAGCAGTCCAAGCAGCAAAGGATACTATTGCAAAGTATGGAAGTGATGACTAATGAGTGAAGATAACCAGTACATTATTCGTGCAAAGACAGATACTTTTGAAGAAGAAAAAGATATCTTTGCTGAGCAAGACCCCTTTAATAAAACATGGGATGAATTAAAAAATCTTAATGGACTAGATAATAACTTTAGGCGTCGTACTTCTCGTGTAATAAAATCAGAGTCTGCTGAGATGAATAAAGTAGATGCATCTAAAGGATACATTGATTCAGCACGTGCAGTAAGCACTGGTATTAATGGCGCAGCATCAAAAGAGATTAATCCAGGATTAATATATAGAAATGGTTATGGTTTGTTTGATGTTATTACTCCACCATGGAACCTGTATGAACTTGCAAACTTTTACGATACATCTTTTGCCAATCATGCTGCCATCGATGCGAAGGTAGAAAATATTGTTGGCCTTGGCTATGACTTTAAAATTACACCAAGAACAATGTTGAAGTTAGAGTCTTCTAGTGATAAAGGCGCTACAGATAGAGCACGTAAAAGAATTGAAAGAGCAAAGATTGAACTGCGAGATTGGCTTGAGTCATTAAACAGTGATGATTCGTTTACATCAACAATGGAAAAAGTTTATACAGATTTGCAGGCAACTGGCAATGGTTACCTTGAGGTAAGTAGAACAGTTAAGGGAGACATTGGATATATTGGGCATATTCCAGCGACTACCATGAGAGTTCGTCGTTTACGAGATGGCTTTGTTCAGGTAATTGCAAATAAGGTTGTTTATTTCCGTAACTTTGGAGCAACAAATCCAAACCCACTTGGTACAGATCCAAGACCAAATGAAATTATTCACTTTAAAGAGTATTCACCTTTAAATACATTTTATGGTGTTCCAGATATTATCTCTGCAGTAACTGCTTTATCTGGAGATGCTCTTGCGTCACAATATAATATTGATTTCTTTAGTAACAAAGCAGTACCAAGATATGTTGTTACACTGAAGGGTGCAAAACTTTCTTCAGAAGCAGAAGATAAGATGTTCCGCTTTTTACAAACAGGACTAAAGGGGCAAAACCATCGAACACTTTACATACCTTTGCCTGGAGATTCTGACACAAATAAAGTTGAATTTAAAATGGAACCAATTGAAAATGGTGTTCAAGAGGGGTCTTTTGAAAAGTATCGCAAACAAAATCGTGACGACATTCTTGTAGCCCACCAGGTTCCCTTATCAAAACTTGGAGGATCGGACTCAGCATCCATCGCTGCAGCATTAGCACAAGACAGAACATTTAAAGAACAAGTTGCAAGACCAGCACAAAGAAATCTAGAAAAAATGATTACCAAGGTTGTTCGTGAAAAAACAGATATTGTTGATTTTAAGTTTAATGAGTTAACTCTTACAGATGAAATTGCTCAGTCTCAAATTTTGGAACGCTATGTAAAGACACAGATCATGGTGCCAAATGAGGCAAGAGAACTTCTTAATTTACCACAGAGAGATGGGGGAGATGAGCCGTTCGATCCAAAACCAGAGCAGGCAGCAAATGATAATGCTAATCGTGCAAGGGATACAGAAAGAACTAATAACCAGTCTGATGGCACTGCAACCGTAAGTGGTCGTAATCCAAAGGGCGAAGGACGAGCATCTCAATAATTGAGATATCGTAAAAAAAGGCTTTATAATATATACTACCATGACTATCTCTAAAGCACATTGGAATACAGATGGCGATAATGTCCGCCTATCCATGCCACTTACAAAAGTCGACAAAGAAAGACGTATAGTTTCTGGCTTTGCATCTTTAGACAATCTTGATAAGCAAGATGATATTGTTACATCAGAAGCATCAATGGATGCATTTGCAAGATTCCGTGGAAACATTAGAGAAATGCATCAGCCTTCAGCAGTTGGCAAAATGGTTTCATTTAAAGAAGATAAATATTTTGATCCAGAGTCAAAGAAGTTTTATAAAGGAGTATTCGTTTCTGCATATATTTCAAAGGGAGCAAACGATGCATGGGAAAAGGTTCTTGATGGAACCTATACTGGTTTTTCAATTGGCGGAAGAATGAATAAATGGGATGATGCCTATGATGAAAAATCAGATAAGTCAATCCGTGTTATTAAAGAATATGATTTAGTAGAGTTGAGTCTTGTTGATTCCCCTGCTAATCAATTTGCAAACATCGTATCTGTTGAAAAAGTTGATGGTGTAGATGTTGTTAAGGGTGATGAAACAGTTTTAGAAAACGTATTTTATGATAAAGAGTCAGGCCTTGTAATGTTATCAGCAAATGAATCAGAGATTAGTCCAAATACAGGTGAAGAAATGGCAAACATAGGTTTCGTTGAAAAAACGGATAACGAAAAACTAAATATGATAAAATTCTTAGTCGATAGTGCTAAAGGCATTAATACTTCTAAGATTAACAAGGAGGAAAACCTTATGGCAAAATCAACAAAAAACACAGTTGAAGAGATCGTAGAGAAATCTGATATTGCAGTTGAAATAGAGAAGGTCGCTCCAGTAGCAGAAGATGAAGTTACAAAGGCTTCAACATGTCCAAATTGCGGAAAGGCTATGGGCGCATGTGAATGCGGTTCAAAGTCGGATGCAACTGAAGATAATTCAACAGAAAAGGCTGCAAAGCCAACTGATGCTGAAGAGTCTGCTGCTCATGAAGGAACTGAATCAACATCAGTTGAATCAGAAGAAGACAAGAAGAAGCCAATGGCTCCTAAGTCAGATGAAGTAATTGCAGAAGCAGTTGCCGAAACTAATGACGGTCTTGAAAAAGCCTTTAGCGATCTAGTAGAAACAGTCAAGTCTTTACAGGCAGAAGTAGAAATGCTTAAGTCTTCAAAGGTAGACGTTGAAACAGCAAAACAATCATTTGAAGCAGTTGCAAAAGATATTGCAGCAGCAACAAATACATTTAATGAATTTGGTAAGCGTGTGGAACTTGTAGAGCAAGACACTGCTTTCCGAAAGTCTGGCGATCTCGGCGAGATAGTACAGAATCAACCTGAAATGGTTGAAAAATCCCTATGGGGCGGTAGTTTCCTCAAAACAGCCGATCTATTCATTTAGAAAAAATCACAGGAGGTGACAATATGTCGGAACAGAATATAGAAAAGAACCAGCCAGGTACCACAGGTACAGGGCATGTTGGCGGAACAGCACCAGGACTCTATCAGGGTCAAGGAGCATTCGCATCAGGTTCAGAAGCAGGCGTTAACGTACCAGGTAACTACACCGATGGTGGAGTACTAGGTAATATCCCTGCAGCAAACTTGGGTCTAACAGATGGCCCAAACGCAGTAAATCCTTCAGGTGAGGCTGGAAGCGGAATTCTCCGCCCAGAGCAAGCACGTCGTTTTATTGACTACGTGTGGGATGCTACCACTCTCGCCCAAGATGGCCGTCGTGTTACTATGAGAGCCAATACAATGGAACTCGAAAAGGTAAACGTCGGAGAGCGTGTAATCCGTGCAGCAGCGCAAGCAGTTGGCGACTACACAAACGCAGGTGCAACATTCTCAAAGGTTGAATTGACTACAAAGAAGATTCGTCTTGACTGGGAAGTAGCATCAGAAGCACTAGAAGATAATATCGAAGGTGCACAACTCGAAGATCACATCGTTCGTTTGATGACCAATGCTTTCGGTAATGATATCGAAGACCTTGCAATCAATGGTACAGGAGACTCTGGAGACGGAGCATTCCTTGGTATCATGAACGGTTTCGTAAATCGTGTTAAGGAAGATGGAGACGCTCATGAGTCTGTAGTCACAGTTGCTAATAACGCATGGACAACAGATGTAATGCAGAACATCATCACAGCAATGCCACGTAAGTATCGTGCTATCAAGTCTAACTTGAAGTTCTATGCTGGTACAGATGCATTCCAGGGAATCGTTAAGAATAACGGTACTCTAGCAGACGCAGTTGCTGAAGCATTTGCTTCACAGGCTGGCGGAACTCCAATGAATCGTCAGGCATACCTTGACGGTGGAGCACAGACATTCGGTGGAGCACGTACAACACGTGTTCTCGGAGTGGACGTACAAGAAGTTCCTTACTACCCTGCAGGATATGTCGATTTGACATTCCCACAGAACCGTGTATGGGGCTTCCAGCGTGATATCACTGTTAACCGTGAATACAAGCCAAAGAAGGACACTGTAGAATACACAGTATTCGTTCGCTTTGGTATTCAGTGGGAAGAACAGGATGCTATCGCATTCGCTGACGCTGCATCAGATGCATAATCTGTAAACAGTAAAAATTTAGGGGGAGTAGGAGTTAATTCTCCTGCTCCCCTTATAACTTATAATGATATAATACTATTTAGGAGGAAATAATGGAAAATTTTAATGAAAATCCAATTACAGAAGAGGTAATTGTTGAGACTCCCGTTGTTGTAGAGGCACCAGTTGTTGAAGCACCATCAGTGGTAGACACACCAGTAGAATCTGTAAAAGAAGAAGCGCCTGTAGAAGAAGCAAAGGTTGAAGAGCCAAAGCCTGCAGATGTTATTGCTGCACCATCATATGCTGGACAAGATGAAGTCCCAGCACTTGGTTCAGTAGAAAATGGTGCAATTGGTGCAACAACTGCACCACGCACACCAAATAAGAAAATAGAAAAGCCTACAAAGGAAGATAAGACTGTTGCAATTAAGTCAACAAAAAATGTTTCTTGGTCTGAAGTTGGCAAGGTTTCTAGAGGAATCAATATTGTTTCTGAAAAAGATGCAAAGCAGTGGCTTACACGTGATCACATCTCATTGGTTTCACCAGAAGATGTTGCTAAGGAATTTGGTAAGTAACACATGGAGGTTATGAGAGTTCCACCTTATCCTATTACAACTACTTGGAATTTACCTATACCAAACTATACGTATATTCAGTATGTTGAGGATTTGGTGGACCACTCATTCATAGAAACAGAAGTCACATCAGATGCCGATGGAGTCGTAGAGTATATTCTACCGCTTGATAAAGTTCAATTCGATAGAAAGTTTTATATTAAATTTTATGACACAGAGCATGAGCATACTCTATATGAAGAAAACTTAGATATTATTAGACCCTATGTAAATGCTAAAAAGGTTGGAACAACTGCATCAGAAATAGCAGATTACAGAATGCTAGAACTTGTAGCAAGATCAATTATTGATACGATTATTCCAAATGGATTTTATAATTTTAAAAAGGTTATTCAAACAGTTGGTCAAGGTACAGACTACTTCCCATTATGGTACGATACAAATAAAGTTTTAAAGGTTTATGAAAACAATGTTTTAGTTTATGATGTTGAAACACCAGAAGGAAATGTTTATGACTATATAATTACATTAGATAATTCAGCAGTCCAAAGAGTAATTACTGACCCATATAACAGAGCAGAGCAAACTCCACCAAACATGCCAGTCGCCAGGGGAGACTTAGGGTATTACGGATATCAATCAATTGGATTCCCAGCGGGATGTGACTATACATTTATTGTAGACAGCGGATACAAAACAATTCCCTCAGATGTTGAGGCAGCAACAAAAACATTAATTGAAGATTTAAGTTGTGGCAAGTTAGATTATTATAAGAGATATGTTACTGCTTATAATACAGATCAGTTTAGAATCCAGTTTGACAAGTCTATTCTTAATGGAACTGGTAACATGCTAGTAGATAAGATATTAGATAAGTACGCAAATACTATTCTTAAACCAGGGATAATTTAATGATTTGCGAGGCAACAGATTATATGTTTCCAATGTCAGCAGATATATTCCATCCAGTGGTTGAACAGGGTACTTATGGAAATGTTAAAAAGACATGGATACAAGATAGAACAATTGCTGCTTCATTTAATGCAGTTGGCCGTGCTGGTAAAGAAGAAATTACTCCCAATGTAAACATTACACAGCAAACAATTTTGATTGGTCGAGTAAAAACAGATATTAGACTATCTAGTTTAGATGGGCGTAACTCAATAACAAATGTGCTTCTTACAAATGTTAAAGATAGAAACTGCAATGAGGTATATATTGAGACATCTGGTCCACGTGCAGGAAAGTCTACAATTTTTGAAGTTGCAACACAAGAACCCTTTATGGGCCCATTTGGTAATGTTGAGTATTATAATTTAGTTATTCGTAGATCAGAAAATCAGGCGGTAGATGTATGATAGTAAAACTTGATGATAGAGAGTTTAATAGACTAATGAAGAATATAGTAGACTATTCTCTTGGATTTATTGAAGGCGCACAGCGTGGAAAGACAAAATTTTTACAATCACTAGGTGTTGACACAATAGAGGCATTAAAGCAGTATGTTGATAGCAATGCAAGGGTTGATCCAACAACACTTCATCATGTTTATGAGTGGTATAGAGTTGGAAGCCCAGAAGCAAGATTATTTGATTTTGATTATACTGTAAGCAATATAGGTCTTTCTTTTAAGGCAAACTTTTCACAATCAAAATCAGTTCAAGCAGGATCATCAGAGCCATTTTATAATAAAGCAAAGATAATGGAATTGGGTGCACCAATAACTATTAGACCAAAGAAAGCAGATGCATTAAGATTTGAAATAAACGGAGAGATTGTTTATACAAAAAATGAAGTTGTTGTAAATAATCCTGGAGGAAAATCAGAAGGTGGTTTTGAAAGAGTGTTTGACACATTTTTCAATAAGTACTTTACACAAGCATTTTTAAAAAATAGCGGAATATTGCAGTCATTTGAAAATCCTGTTGCATATAAAAAGAATCTTCAAGCAGGGTCTAGAGGTGGTCGTGCCACTGGAATTCAGACTGGATATCGATGGGTTGCTAATGTAGGGGTGGCATCATAATGGCAAATCAAATTTGGGAACCAACATCTCCAATGAATACACCAATGTTATGGATCAATAACTATCTATCTGAAAAAATTCCAGCACTATCAAACATTGACAAGTTTCCATTTTTCCCTAGTACGCCATCAACAGTTAACGACTTAACAGAATATTTTAGTCAAAGTACTCAAGGTGTTGCAGCCACATGGGATAGACTTATTCGCATGAGAAGAAGCCCTTTTCCTCATATTAAACAAGAGCAAGCATTGTATTATTTTTATGCACAAGGAACTAATCCAACTGACATAATGGTTCAGATCCAAGAATCTGTTTTAAGACTCATGGATCGTGAAGATGAAACTGCACAAGAGATTAACGACTGGGCAAAAGCCAATGGACCAATCGATGGCATGGATTGCAACTTCTACTTTCATAGATTCAAGATTTACCAATTAGAAGAGGTACGAGATATCATTGACTTTGGCACCGCCCGCACCTATGGTGGCAATAAGATAATCATAGACTTTGAGTATCATCAAGATACCTCAATTTCATCCCAATAAAGGCATGTTATAATTGTCATGAGGAAACAAGCCCTTATTTCAACAAAGAAAAAAGAGGTGAACAAATATGGCATATACAAGAGGTAGCAGCAACAACATTATTGTTGGAGCAGCAGCACTTTTCACATATGATCTAGGCAACTTAACTGATGCTGATCTTCCAGCGTACCAAATCAATAAGTCTTTCAGAGAATCTCTAACAGACGATGAAGATTTCCGTAACGTTGGTTACACAATGAACGGCCTTGAACTACAGTTCCAGCCTGACTTCGGTGAAGTACAGGTTGATCAGGTTCTAGACGTTGCAAAGTTGTATAAGCAGGGTATGAAGGTAAATCTAAATACTACATTTGCTGAAGCAACTCTTGAGAATCTTCTATTTGCACTTGCTTCTTCAGATTCTAATCTATCTGAAGCAACAGGAACAGGTATCGGAGCAAACTCACAGGAACTAAACCTATCTGCAGGAGACTTGGGCGAATGTCCAGTTGAACGTGGTTTGGTAGCAGTAGGTCCAGGTACAGGCGACTGTGCACCTGAATCTGCAATTGAACGTGTTTATGTAGCATACCGTGCACTCTCAATCGAGAATGTAACAGTATCTGCTAAGCGTGATGCAGCGACTATGTTCGAAGTATCATTCCGCCTTCTTCCAAATGATGATGCATCATACGGAAAGATTGTAGATCGTACAATTCCAGCAACTGCATAATACAATTTAATAGTGAGAGGCTCAATCCTTCGGGATTGGGCCTTTCTGTTTGGTACAATAGATAGATGCCTACAAAAATATATGAGTCATCCTATATAAAAATGATGGATGGTTATGAAATTTATGCAACACCACTTAAAATAAAATATTTAAGAGAATTTTTAGAAATGTTTGAATTTATACATGAAGCAGAAAATGATGAAGAGACTATTGAGATTTTATCAAAATGTGCAGCCATAACTATGAAGCAGTATAGACCAGAAGTAATTGATGAACTTGAAGACTACGTAGATCTCCCAACAATATATAAAATTATTGAGTTTGCTGCTGGGATTAAAATTAATCAAAAATCTGAAGAGCCAGTTAAAAAACAAGCAGAAGATTCTGGATCATCTTGGGATTCATTAGATTTAGTTAAACTGGAGTCTGAGTTATTTTTACTGGGTATATGGAAAAACTATGAGGAACTAGAAACATCAATATCAATGCCAGAACTGCTAACAACCCTTAATTCAAAAAGAGAATTAGACTATCAAGAAAAGAAATTCTTAGCAGCAATGGAAGGCGTAGATTTAGATGAGCAAAGTGGTAAAACTGATAGCAACGCATGGGAAGAAATGAAGGCTAGAGTTTACAGCAAAGGTAAAACTAGTGATCCAAAAGACATTGTTGCCCTTCAAGGACAAAATGCTGCTAATGCTGGATTTGGTATTGGAATGGGATTGTCTTACGAGAAAATAGACTAAAAATAGCAGTTTGCTATGCTATAATTAGATAGTCTACATCTTGGAGGAAAAAATGACAACGCAAACAACAAAGGTAACACTTATGGATAATACCGAAATTGAGGTACGTCCACTTAAGATTTCTTTGCTACGTCCGTTTATGAAAAAGTTTGAAGGAATTGCAGATATCGCAGAAGATAACGATAAGTCAATGACAGTATTAATTGAATGTGTTCAGATCGCACTAAAGCAGTACAAGCCAGACTTGGCTGAAGATCTAAAGGCTTTGGAAGAACTACTTGACCTTCCAACGGTATACAAGATTGTTGAAGGAGCCTCTGGGGTAAAACTCAATGAGGTAAGCGCACTTCTTAATACTACAATTCAAGAATAAATTAATAAAGAGGTGAGAATGAATGGCTGATGTTAATGCCAATATAGGCGTCAATATTGACACGTCTAATGCATTATCACAACTAAAATCTCTCCAAAAACAACTATCTCAGTTTCACACATCAATATCTAGAACTTCTGAGGCTGCAGCACTAGCACAAAGAGATCTTCAAAAGAATCTTCTTGCAAGTATTAATGCCACTGGTGCATTTGCTGCAGAACTCAGGACTATCAAAACAACATCAGAATCATTTACTGCATCACTTGAGAAGAACAAGTTCTCAATGCGACAATATTTTAGGTTTGCTGCAGCATCAACTAAAACATTTGGTAAGTCTTTTACTAGTGAATTTGATACTATTGAAAAGGTTGCAACAGAGCGTGTCAAAAGATTACAGACACAATATATTAAATTAGGTCGTGATGCAAACGGTGCAATGAAAGCAATTGCAGTTATGCCAACTAGTCTTAACATGGATGACTATGGCACAAAAGTTGCAATGGCTGCACAGAAACAACAATTATTTAACCAGTTAATGAAGCAAGGTTCCACAAACCTCATTAACTTTGGTAAGAATACCCAGTGGGCAGGTCGCCAATTAATGGTTGGTTTTACAATTCCACTAACAATACTTGGAACAACAGCAACAAGAGTATTTATGGAAATGGAAACACAGGCTTTAAAGTTTAGAAAGGTTTATGGCGATTTATTTACTCCACAAGCAGAAACGCAGCAAGCACTTGCTGATGTTCAGCAACTTGGGCAAATGTTTACTAAATATGGAATTGCAGTTTCTAGTACTGTTGGATTAGCAGCAGATGCTGCAGCAGCAGGCTTTAAAGGAATAGATCTACAAAGACAAACAACAGAAGCAACAAGGCTTTCTGTACTTGGACAAATTGATAGTCAAAAAGCATTGCAAACAACAATCTCTTTACAAAATGCATTTGGAACATCTTCAGAACAACTTGCTGGATCAATTGATTTTCTTAACGCAGTAGAAAACCAAACTGTTTTATCTTTAGATGACGTAACAACAGCAATTCCAAAAGTTGCACCAATCATTAAACAACTTGGTGGAGATGTTAAGGATTTAGCATTCTTCTTGACTGCTATGAAAGAGGGTGGAGTTAATGCATCTGAAGGTGCTAACGCACTTAAATCTGGACTTGCATCAATTATTAACCCAACAACTAAAGCATCAGCAATGCTTCAGGCTTATGGGATTAACATTAAAAACATTGTTAACTCAAACCAAGGAGATATTAAAGCGACTGTTGTTGAGTTTGCAAAAGCGTTAGATACTTTAGCACCACTTGATAGAGCAAAAGCAATTGAACAAATGTTTGGTAAGTTTCAATTTGCACGTTTATCAACATTATTTCAGAATGTTACAAAAGATGGAACACAGGCTTCTCGTGTATTAGATCTTGCTGGTACATCAATTGAAGATCTCGCTAGAGTATCTGAAAAAGAATTAGGAATAACTGCAGATTCGCCAATGGTTAAGTTTAAGGCAAGTGTAGAACAGTTAAAAGCATCTTTAATACCAGTTGGAAAAACATTTTTAGAAGCAGTTACTCCAATTGTTAAGTTTGTTGGAGATATACTTGAAAAATTTAGTGGGCTTTCGTCTGGTACTAAAAAGTTTATTACACTTTTAACTGTTGGCCTTGGTGCAGTAGGACCAGTGCTACTAATGACATTTGGTCTTCTTGCTAACGGTGTTGGTAACATAATTAAATTATTTTTAACTCTAAGAAATGGATACTTGGGATTAACTGGTCAATCACATCTTTTAGGACAAGAAACAACTTACATGACAACGGAGCAGTTAGATGCTGCAGCAGCAGCACACTCGCTTGATCAAGTACATGCCAAGTTAACTCAACAGTTTACAAGTGAAGCAGCAGCAGTTGAAGCATTAACACGTGCATATGTAAATGGTACTGCTGCCTCTCAAAGGTTTGCAGCAGCAAATCCAGGAATGATGCTTCCAGGCCGTATGCCAAAAAAGTTTGCAGAGGGTGGAATTATTTCAGGTCCTGGTGGTCCAAAGTCTGATTCTGTTCCAATCATGGCATCTAATGGTGAAGCAATTCTTTCAGCAGGAACTGTTAAAAAATATCCTGGAATGGTCAAGGGACTTATTGCTGGAAATATTGCAGGATTTAAAAGCCCAACAACTTTGGTTGGTGGATCAATGCCAGGAGGAGCATCTTCTGGAACACAAGATGTAAAAGGATTTAAAAATATAACTTTGTTTATGCAGGAATGGATGAATGCTAAGACTGGTCAACAAGGTGGTCAAGGCGCAGCAACAGCAGATGTTGTAGCATCACTAAAACAATCAGGTGCTGCAGCAGCAGCGCCTCTGTTTGCAGTAATGGCAAAAGAAATGGGAATTAAAATTAATGACCCAAGAAACCTTGAAGAGTTTAGAAGAGTTGGTGACTTATTTGTAAACTCTGCAGCAGATGCACTAGCAAATTCTGGAAAAGAGTTTTTGGTAGATTCAGACTTTGAATCAATAGTAATACCAGCAATGAGAGATGTTGCAAAAGGAGTTCAACTTGCTGGAAAAGATATGGCAACAGCATTTGAAAGATCTATTCAGGAAATTACTACTATTGGACCAGTTGGTGCAATCAGTGGAACAAATTATAATCCAGAATCAAATACACTTACAAGCAGAACTGGAATTCCTGGACAAGGATCTTACAAATCAAGAGGCTCTGCAGCATTTGATTTAGCATCAAGATTAAATCCAAACGTATTCCAAAGACAAGATTTACCAAGTAGTAGTTCTCAAAGTGGTTCAAAGAGTTGGGCTATGATGCAAAATATTCAAAATCCAGTGACACCAAATATTCCTGAATCTGGTAAAGGTCAATTTGTAAAAGCACAAATGGCTCACATGGCTCAGTCCGTAACTGGAACAGTTGCTGAACTTGAAGCACAAATGGTTCCATATGTAAAAAATCTTTCAGCAAAATTAGATGTAATTTTAAAAAGAGAAGGAACGCAACTTGGTGAATCTTTAATTGATGGAATTGCTCGTGGTACAAAGTCAAAGTCACCATCGAAGGATGCAATTGTACAAGGTGAAAATGTAGGTGACGGAATGAAGATTGGCTTGGTTAATAGCCAAGCAAAGGTTGCAAATGCAGCACAGCAATTAGGAAATGTTGCAATTAAAAAACTTATTAATCCAGCCACAAACCTACCATATGCAACTGACGCATTTAGTCCAGGTGGAATTGCTGGGGGAGCGGGAGTACCATTAAACTCATTAGCAGATCAATCAAGAGTGACTAAAGACTCATTGGCTAAATCTGATGCAGTAAAGAAACAAGTAAAACTTAATGAAAGTATGGATAAGTTAAACAGAAGAGTTATGGGTGGAATGTTTGCACTAACAGCATTATCTGGCATTGCTCAGACTGCTGGAGGAAACCTTGGTAAACTATCTGAAGTTGCTTTCCAGATTTCTGGTCCACTTTTTGCATTCTCATCTATCTTGCAAATGCTTACTGGAACTAAGATGATGGAATTTGTTACAAAGTTTAAAGTTGGTTTTGGTCTTGCATCTATAGCATTAATTGCAGGAGTTATTGCCATTAAAGCATACAATAGCGCAAAAGAAAAAGAACGCCAACAAGTCGAGGCATTCACAGATGCGTTAAAGACAACTACAGATCAGACAAAATTTCTAGCAGATTACTTTAGCCTTATCCCACAAAAGGGACCACTAGAAACATTTAGGGCTGGTAAAGCAAATGATGTGACTGGATCGCAAACAAGAACATCCAGAGAGTCTTTGTTATCAGACCCAGGATTTAAGAAGTCTTATGGTTCAACAATAACAGCAGTATCAAACCTAAGTGATGAAAAAGCCAAGGCAGCCCTTACATTTAAGGGTCTTGAGTTAATGTCTCAGGGCTTGGCAAAAGAAAAAGTACAACTCTTAATTGATACTATCAGAGAAGAGGCTGGAAAGAAAGATCTCAACCTTAATTTCAAAGACATTACATTTGATGATGCAGGGTTTGGAAAGTTAAATGCACAACTTGGAGTTGGACTTCAAGGATTTAGCAAGAAGTTTGAAAATGATTATAGAAAAGTAAAAGACCAAATTGATAAGTCTTATGCTTCAACTGGAGCAAGTAAAAAAGATATTAGTAAATTTATTAGCGCAAAGTTATTTGATGAGCAGAGGGCTGCACTTACTAACGCAGCAACAGGTATTTCATCATACTCTAAGAGCCTAAGTAGACTAACTCAAACTGGACAGATAGATCTTAAGAAGTTTAATTCATCATTTGATACCATGATCGGCACTATTAAAAAGCAGGTACCAGGAAGCAATGCACAACTATTCTTAATGAGAAAAGCAATTATGATGATAAATCCTGAACTTGCTGCAGTAACAAAGGGTGTAAGTAGTTTTAAGGATGGTTCTTTATTGCTTAAGGCAGCAACTGCAGGGGTTTCAGTAGAAATGATTACTCAAGCAGCAATTGCTTATAGGCTAGCAAGTTCTCTTAATGCAGTTGCAGATGCTAACATAGCAGCAGGCAAGGCAGCAGACTTAAGTGCAGATGCTGCAAAAAGACGTAATGAAGCAAATATTGCTGCAAATAAATGGACTAAAGATCTTCAAAAAGAAATTGCAGCAACTATTGCTATGATTAAAGGATTTAATGATGCTGCAAATTCTGCTGGAAACGGAACATCAACAGGTGGAAACGACACATATGATTTCTTTAAGGACATGGCTGCCAAAATAAAAGAAGTAACAAACCAAACTGGTGCTTTAATCAAATTAAGGGCAGCGGGTATTGATGCTGCAATGGCAATGGAGATTGCTTCAAATCCAGATATGGCAAAGGCTATTCTTGCAATTGATAAGACTTCTGCAAAATGGAAAGAAGCACTAGATGCAATAAAGAAATACAATGAGGAAAAGAAAAAAGCAGAAAAGGTTGCAATTGCAACACAGGATCAGGGAGATTATGAACTATCTAGACTCAAGATGGCTCAAGCATATATTGCTCTTACAGAGCATCTGATTGATATGCAGAATGCTCCAACATTTAAAAAATATAATGATCAAATCCTTGAGCAACAAATTGCTCTTGAGGGTGTAAATGCTGAAATAAAGAAAATTACAGATGCAAAAATTGCACCACTTGAATATAAAATTAAAGTCAATGACTATGAACTTCAAAAAATTGCTTTAGCAGAAGACGAGATTAATGCTAAATATGATGAACAGGTAAAAGCACTTGATAAGATAAAGACAATTAATGAAGATATTGCAGCAGCACAAAAGAATAGACTATCACTTGCTGATGCATTAAGTCGTGGAGATATATCTGCAGCAGCAGGCATTGTACAAGATGAAAGAGCACGACAGGCAGCACAGGGTATGAGCACAATGTCTACTGCATTAACAAATTCAAGAGATAATCAAATTAATGCTCTTGGAAGAACTGCTTTAGAAAAACAAAATAAGCAATTAGCAATGGATATTGCTAAAATTCAAAAAGAAAAATTATGGGACCTTGAAAAAGAAGCAGTTAAAATACAAGACAATATAGATAAGATTACTGCTGAAAAGGTAGCACTAGAGCGTGTAATTGAAAAACAAAAAGAATCTATTATGTATTTTGGAATGACAAAAGCCCAAATTGATGCAGCAGTTACTGCACTAGATTTAGCAAAGAGCGCTGGTATAGATATTAATGATCCAAACTTCTTAAATAATATTCTTAAGGGTGCTAAAGGTGACGCTGATGCGCTGAAGTTGGCAATTGATGCAGTAGCAGCAGCAGCACGTGCTGCTTTTGCAGAACTAGATAGACTAAGAAGTGGCGCAACCCTTCCTGGAAGCGGATTAGTGGTTGGACCAGGAGATGGTACTCCAAAGCCACCACCAGTAGTGGTAGATCCTGAAGCCAGCGATGATGCAAAGAAAGAGTTTGCAGATTCAGCAGCAGCAGCAGCAGATGCTGCAGCAGCAGAAGCAGCAGCAGCCTCAGCAGAGGCACTTGCTGCACTTAAAGCAATGGATGCACTAAATGCTGATGCTCAAGAAATTACCGCATCTATGGGTAAGATTGCAGGTCTTGCTGTTCGCAAAGCAACCAATACAGCAAGTTTAAATAAGGCGGTTGGACTTGCTCAGGATATTCTTTCTCCAGAATCAATTGCAATTAATATGTCAAGGGCACTAATTGCATCTCCTACAATGACAAAATCTCTTGGTGGAACTGCTGGAGCACTTTCAACAGCAAGATACACAGGTCAAGCAATGAAGTCAATGGGTCTTTACACTGGAGGAATGATTCCAAAATCATTTGCTGTTGGTGGATTTGCTATGGGGTCTGATACTGTTGCAGCAAGACTTACTCCAGGAGAGTTTGTTATGAGCAAGTATGCAGTTGATACTCATGGAGTAGAAAAAATGAAGGCAATTAATAATGGGGATTCAGTGGGCGACTCAGTGTATAATTATAGTCTTAGTGTAAATGTAAAGTCTGATGCAAATCCAGACGAAATTGCAAGATCAGTTATGTCACACATTAAGCAAATTGATTCACAAAGAATTAGGAGTTCAAGACTATAATGGCAACTACAGGATATATGAATGGAAGAAAAAAATATGGAAGACCACAAGCAATCCTATGGTCAGAAAATTCTGGAACACTAATTAATGGTCTTTATATTCCAAATGGCTTAGAAATAGGCTCAGACCCAGGAGCAGAATCTGACCCAAATAAGTTAGATCAATTTTTAATTCTTTCAGATGACAATAGGTCACAATTAGATCTTAAAAATGTTAGAATAGAAAAGCGTGAAAGAATGATTAATGGCAGAATGAGATCTTATCATACTGCAGATAAACTAACCCTATCCACATCATGGAACATGTTGCCATCAAGAGCACACGCCCTTGCCCCAGAATTTAATTCTACAACAGGGAAAACATCATTAGAAACAACTGGGTCTAGAAATCCAGATTCAGATGGTAGTTTTGCTATTCTTCCAAACCAAACAATACTTGCTCAGCAGTATACAACTGATGGTGGTGCAGGAGGAGTTGAACTTTTAGATTGGTATGAAAACCATAAAGGATCTTTCTGGGTTTATCTTGCTTATGATAAATATTCTGAATTTGGGAAAAATGATTCTGCCTATGGCCATCTATCTCAATATAACCAAGTTGTAGAAATGTTTATATCAGATTTTTCATATACAGTTGTTAAACGTGGAAATTCTAATTTTGATTTTTGGAATGTTTCTGTAACACTGGAAGAGGCATAATGTTTAAAAATGATGAACTAAAAAATCATTTACAAACATCTTCTGTTGTAAAAACACAATCTGCGGTGATCGCAGAGTGGAATATGAATATGCCAGATAATATATTTAAAATTGGTAACTATAGATATAGACCTACAACTTCTGGGTCAAACTATCAAACAATTACAAACACCTTTGACCCAAATGATCAGGGCAATTATTATACAAATGCGACAGATGCAGATGTTGTTATTGATGGAGGTATAGATGACAGCAATGTACCATTTACATTAACGGCAACAAAAGATAAAATTAAAATGCTCTACTCTCTAGAAGACTGCTTTAAACCATTTAGACCAAGATCAGGAATTAACAAAGCAAGGTATTTCTCTAATTCATATCTTCACCACTCTAATGTAAATATGGCAAAAAGACCAAGGTATTATATGGCAGATAAAAATGATCAATTTAAGTACTGGTCATCTTACAGAACAGAGGGTGGTGTGGAATATGGTATTGCTAATAAGTTAATTAACGGTCAATATAATATTGAAGACTCAGCACCATTTGTTGTATATGAAAATAAAATTCCTACAAATAAGATTATTATTAAGATGCAAACAAATGTCGGAAGTTTAGACCTAGGTACATTTTCTAACTCATCGTCAACATTTTCAGATCCATTTTATGGAAATGCTAATAAAACAACTCCAGTAAGATGGAAGGTTCAGTCTTTAAAGTCAAATAATTGGGTGGATGTTTTATCATTTAATCAATCATCAACTAGAAAAAATGGCGATCCAGTAATTGCAGCAGATGGATATGTTGAACTTTCTTATGGGTTAATTATTCCAGACAAGTATAGAGATACTTTTGTTTTTGCAGAGTCACACTCATCAGTCTCCTGGTTGCCACAAAAATCTGTAACTGGGTATGCATATTTAGTTTCAGCAAATGAATCCGACATAGGCAAATACTATATTTGGACGGGAACTGAGTACGAAAACTTTACCCCAACATATGGGTGGCAACTAGAGGATGAAACAGTAACAAGACTAACTAACTTTGTAACAGACTTAACAAGTCCACTAAAGTATACAAGCACTACGGACAACTCAACTGTATATCGTGAACTAGATTACATTTCTGGAATTAGGGTCGTGGTAGACACAATGAACAAGGTGGATGCAACTTTTGACTTGATAGAGTTATCACCAAGACTTTCAGTGAACCTTTCAGACAAGACATCTTCTTACAATGTTACAAAAATGGCATCAGACCTTGGCATTACTGGAATGCCAGTAAGTCAACTACTTGCATCAACTGGATCAGTTACACTCTTTGATTATGATGATGCCTTTCAATCAAATAATGCAGATAGCATAATTAAGGACTATATTTCAAGACATATCCAGTTTAAGTTTTATGAAATAGTTGTAGATGTTGGTGGGTATGATTATTACGTACCAATTAAGACTATGTATTCAGAAGGATTTCCATCTATAGATAATTCATCAAAAAGGATTGAACTTAGTTTAAGAGACTTATATTTTTATTTTGAATCATTAATTGCTCCACAAATACTATCAACAAATACATCTTTATCTGCAGCAGTATCACTACTGCTTGATTCAATCGGATTTTCTAACTATGCTTTTAACAGAGTTGATGGAGAAAAGGATCTTGTTATTCCATATTTCTTTATACCGCCAGATAAGAATGTCGCAGAAATATTACAAGACCTAGCAGTATCAACACAAACAGCAATGTTTTTTGATGAGTATAACAACTTTGTCATGATGAGTAAAAACTTCGTTATGCCTTTAGAGTCAGAAAGATCAACAGATTTTGTTTTAGATGGTGATACAAATAATGCAAACATAATTGAAATAAGTGGTCAGGACACAACAGTATATAACGATGGTGTCATTAATTATGAAACAAGATATATTCAAAGATCAATAGGCTCAATTAGACAAGCAAACCTTGTTGATGCAGAAAAGACATGGATATATAAGCCTGTACTTCTGTGGGAAGTTAGTGGTACCTCTACAACAAAATCTGTAAATAATCAGGTAGGAAATCAGTCAACGTATATGCTTAGCGCTATTCCATTAAATTCAAACCTATCTGCATCCGTTCCAACTGTATCTGGTAATCGATTAATTAACAATACTATGGATCTTGGAGAGGGAGTTTACTGGATTACAAGATATAATGGATACTTTTATTCAAATGGAGAGATTATAAAGTTTGATGCAGTTGAATATAATATATCTGGCTATGGCAATGTGTGGATTAATAATGTACAAGAGTACGAAAACTATTTTTCTAAACTTCCTTTTAATGGAAAGATCTATCCAACAGGACTAGTACGTATCTACTCTGAACCAAACTATGAAGAAGTTAATGGAACTCTACGACTTAAAAATGGTGCAGTTGCAAAACATGGACGTGCACAATTTGGAACTCCAGTTACATCACACTCTGCTGGCCTAGACCCTTATTGGTCAAATAATGAAAACGTTCAAGGTTGTACGATGCAGTCAAAATACTTATTTACAAATGGTCTTACACCACCAACAACATCAATTGGTACTGCTGGAATAAATAAAACACTTGCAGAAAAAACTACACGTAATGGAATTATCAGAAACTTTTTGTCATCTAACTATACAACTGAGTCGGATGTTGCAAATATGAGGGTTACTCAAACTGGAACAATACAGTCATCAGCATTATTAATGAATGGACCATCATTTACAACTACAGAATCACCTCTTGATTTTATATCATATGTCAAGAAACCATTAAATGACAGATATAAGCACTTTGGAACAAGGATGAGAGTTATTGGAAAAATAGAAAATAATATGGATCGTGGACAAACAGCCATTGGCAGTTCAACATATTATGTAGTTCCTGGCTCAACACCAGATCAAACAATTACAATTGCTGGTGGTTCTGGTGGATTAGGTGTTCTGATTAATCCAGAAACAAATAATGGATATTATTTTGAAATTGTTGCATTAGGTACAACTGATTTAAATTCTTTGGAGTCTGCAAATGTAAACAACATTTTATTTTATAAAATAGAGCAAAATGAAGGTAACGCTATTCCAGTAAAACTTTGGGAAGGATTGTCCAATATTATTGTAGACGATGGAAAATTTACAGGTCAATACAGGATGGCTTCTGAGCAAAATCCAACGGTATACGACTTATCTGTAGAGTATCAAGATATTGGAAACATTAGAAGATTCTACCTATATATAAATAATAAATTAATTACAACCGTTGATGATACAACTCCTCTTCCAGTATATAATAATATGGCTTTGTTCGTAAGAGGATCTTCAAGAATTATGTTTGAAAATATTTATGCACTGACAAATAACTATAGCCAAAATACATCGTTTGTTCTTGATACACCAGTTAACTCAATATTTGATGATGCAGAAATAGATGCAAATGAGTCATTCAGAAAATATGCAATGAGTGGAATCATACAAGGAACTTATCTATCTGGAATAAGTCCAAATCAACCTCCAGAGTATAAGATTTATTTTGAAGAGTTTGGTACCATTATGCGTGAAGCCTCAACCTTTAATATTAGATATGATAAAGCGTACCCCGCTCTGTATGCAAAGTTATCACCAACTTTTAACAGAATTAAAGGATATACTGTTTCTGGATTTAGAGCAGGATCTTATGGTGCTGAGTTTATGATATTCAATGCAACAGATACCGCACTTAGCCTAGATGAAACTACTGGAAACTATTTAAGAATTCAGGGAATAACCTTTACACAAGAATCAAGAAACTCCTTAACTGTAGATGATTATTTTTCAAAAAATAGCGATTTTTCAAATCCAGAGTTTAAAAATAACCAATTAATATCCTCTCCTTTTAAAATAGAAAAAGCATATGAAGATATTAAACTTAGTAGAATGACTTATGGCAAAAAAGATTTTTCTTTAAATGTTCCATACATTCAGACAGAAGATGATGCCAACGAACTTATGAAGTGGGTAACATCTAAAATAACTAAACCAAGAAAATCATTTGGTATTAAGATTTTCTCAACTCCGACATTGCAACTTGGAGATATTGTTAAAATTAATTATTCACAAAATAGCGTAAATAAGGCTGGCAAGGAAGACTCTAGATATGTAATCTACAATATCCAGCACTCAAAAGATTTTAATGGTCCATCAATGACAGTATATTTAAGTGAGGTAGCATAATGGTATTAGCAACACCAGACGCTCCAGGAGGAGCAGATCCATTACTAGTTGCAAGTGTAAAGATAGCAACACCAGATCTAATTATTTTTGATGACTCAGTCGTTCCAATTGAGGTAATGACTGATTTAATCTTTGAGAATATTGGTGGCCAGGAACTAATTAGCATTAGTAGAAATGACATGGTTAATGGACAAGATGTTATTTATCAGCCAATCAAAAATTTAACTAGCCTATACCTACAGTATAATCCACAAAACGTTTTGGCGCTTCAAAATACATCTGCTGCCTATTTTAAAAATTTTCCAATTAAACTAGAAAATAAGATCCCAAATGTGGGAACTGGACCTAATGGAGAAATTGTCTACATAGATTCAGAAACTGGAAATATAGTGATAAATGTAATAAATCTAGAAAAGGATGAAGTTGTCGAAGTTCAGATTTTAAACGCAGGAGTCATTCTTGATGGTACAATATATGAGGTGAATAATTAATGATTACTAATACTGGTAAAAGCATTTTAGCGAAGTATTTGGTGGGACAGGCCCCAGCATATGCCTCATACATTGCTGTAGGCTGTGGTGCCACTCCTCTGGCTTCTGATGGGGTGTTTGGGGACTACTCAGGCAAGACTTCTTTAGACTTTGAGATGTTTCGTGTACCCATAACTTCAAGGGGATATGTTAATGAAGGCGGAGTATCAAAGATAGTCTTAACAGCAGAACTACCTACAGAAGAAAGATATGAGATTTCTGAGGTTGGAATATACTCTGCTGGTTCAAATCCAGCAGCAGGCGCATATGATAGTAAGTCAGTCTATTCTTTTGTCAGTACTGAAAATTGGGAGTATCACGCAAATGATCAGGCAATTGCTTTACCAGTGGTTTATTCACCATTAGACGGATCAAACAATGATAATGTTATAGATCAGCCATATAATGTTTTTCAAACAAATGCTGATAACAGAATATTTACAGATGAGGATAGAGTTAGCAGGTATGAGCGATGCAGATTCTTAAATAATATTGTTGCTATAGTTGGAGACGATTCTTCGTTGACTATTAATTCTAGTAATCATATTGTTGTTCCATCTGGAGCAAACCATATACACCTAACTGGAGCAGTTATTGATTTTAATAAAAATGCACCAACGGATGAAATTAAGTTTGCATTTTCTTTAGTTAATAAAGACCCAGACCCATCAATAGTTCCAGATGCAGTTAGAATTCTTTTAGAGTTTGGGTCAAGCGATTCTTCATCAGATACTGGAGAGTTTGCTCGTTTTGAGGTAAATATTACAGACGATGGAAGTTATGATTTTGCAACAAATAGATATTTTGTTATAACAAAGCAACTGCAAGAACTTTATAAGAGTTCTGGATTTACATGGTCAACAGTTAATGTTGTAAAGATTTATGCTACAGTTTTAAATAACTCTGTTCCATCATCAGATTTTTATGTATGTCTTGATGCAATCCGACTAGAAAATAAAAATACAGCAAATCCTTTATATGGTTTGACGGGATATTCAGTTATGAAAAATTCAGAGGCAAAAACAATCGTTAAGTCTGCTAATACAACTAACTATCTTGAATTTAGATTTGGCTTGGATGTTCAATAGTGGCAGACCAAGGAATTAAAAAGGCAATAGTTCCAAAGCCTACTTTGCCAGCAATACATGGGGATGGTCAAGACTACATTGTTAGATATAGAATTGTTTCAGAAGACAAGAACAGATCTTCTCACTGGTCTCCAATCTATTCACTTGTAGTAGACAGTGTTGATCCAGTAGAATACTCAGTAGATATTGTAACGAACTCAATTGATCCAACAAAGAAATCACTGCAGGTTATTTGGACTCCAAGAACGGATCAAATAACTTTTGATATTTATAAAAAAATAAATAATCAGTCATGGGTATATGCTCAAACTGTTGGAACAAATGTTTGGTCCACTATTATTGATAATACAACTACAAGTATAGCAATCGCTATTCAAACTCCAACTTTTCCTAAAAAGAGATACACAGCAGCAACACTTTTTGAGTCTGGCCAGATTGATTTAGTGGTATAATTATATAACCATGGCAAAATTACCACTACCAGAACGAGGACAGCCTCTAGACGTTGGATATATTTACCAACTAGCAAGTGCAGTCAATGACCTATCCTCACAAGTATCACCAGCAACATATAAGTACGTCACAGTAGATACTGCTGGTCTTGGAAAGCAAAGCGTAAAGGCATCAGAGGCAAGAATCATTGGTGGATATGTTGAGGTTGCCAATAATGCTAGCAAGACCGCAGGTGATGAGGTTAACTTTTCTTATGATTTTCCAAGCGACTTTAAGTATGCACCCATATCAACTGCAACACCAATTAATGTTGGAAATACAGAGGCAGGAAGAAATGTTTCTGTTATTTTAAAAACAGTAACTACCTCAAAAATTGAGGGAACAGTTAAATTTAATACTACTGGAGATGTATCAGTAGCAGTTAACTTGATAGTAATAGGCATACCCAATTAATGATAAAATGTTTTAAATGCAATGGAAGAATGTTCATTGATCGACAATACACAACTATAGACCATATTGAGATATACTGTATTTCTTGTGGATCAAGAAGATTTTTTCATCCACCATCAGATTCAGCGGAGGGTACATGGCTCTTAAAAAAGGAACTATCGAAAGCGAAGGCTACAATCTCGCACCTATAATCTATGGAAACAAAAAAGTTTGGTTTCTTAATGGAGATTTAGTCAGAGTTCATCATTTAAATAAATCAAATGGGATTATGTCTGTCTTTAATATTACAAAGGGTCAGATTGAAAGTTGTTTAATTGGAGATTTTAAAAATAAAAGAGAACGTGCATATACTGTTGGTCAGACTGCTGAATTAGTTAATCGTCATAAAAAATATATGCCATCACTGATGAAACGAGGAGTCATCCCGTTCCCAACTGGATCACAAAAGGGTGGTGCACGAGGTTTTCAAGTAAGATCATATTACTCAGAATCCCAGGTAAGAGAGATACGTGATATACTTGCTTCATACCATATTGGAAGACCACGAAAAGATAATTTAATAACAAATGATATTACGCCTAGCAAGCAAGAGTTGACACGCAGAATGGGCGATGGTATACTTACATATACGAGAACTGAAGATGGACGATTTATTCCAGTGTGGAGTGAGTCTATTTAACGAAGGGTATGAAATGGAAAACGATTCAACAAAGGTATCAGTAACACTTGGATATACGCTTAACCTAGGAAACTTTCAGTCACTGCGACTTGATCTTGGTGTAATTGATTCAAAGCGTGATGGAGAAAATACAGAAGAGGCTTTTGATCGTGTGTATAAGTTTGTTGAAGACAAACTAACTACAAAAATTCAAGAGGCTCAGTCAGAGGCTGCTGAAGGATAGTGGCAGATCGCAAAGACCGCATGGCTTTGCTTTCAAGGTACAGCAAGTTCCATACTGCAAAGTATGAGCAAAAGCCATCACTAAACTTAAATGTAGAACAATGGGCAGCAGATGCCTTGATTGAGTCTTATGGAATTGGCTCATGCTATGATTTATTAGAGCATTATTTTTCTGTTGCACAAAGTCCAACTTGGAACTATTTTGCATATAATACAGAAAAAATATTTCAGGCTAAACAAGATAAAGAGCAAGATGATAGAGACAGGGCAGAGCGCCGTAGAATGGCTAAGGAGTGGCTAAGTGAATAATACAGAAGCAAAGTTAATTTCAGCAGTCCTTAGTGATAAGCAGGTTCACGTTCTTCTACAGGCAAACGTTGACAATCTTTTGCGTACGCACACAGATGTATGGCATTTTATTAGAAACTATTTTGAAGTTAATTCAGCAGTACCTCCAGTTAATCTAGTTGTTGAAAAGTTTCGTGACTTTGAACCAATTCAGGGTGTGGGTGCAACAAAGCATCATCTTGAAGAGTTACAAACAGAATATTTAAATGATAGCCTAAAAGATATTCTTAGAAATGCAGCGGGAGAAGTTCAGCAAGGACAAGGCACTAAAGCACTAGATGAGTTAATTACTAAAACCTCCGAACTAAAAAAGAATACATCAGCGATACGTGATATTGATGTAACAGATCTAGAATCCGCAATTGCATATTTTGAAAATTTAAAGAAGCAACAAGCAGCAGGTCATGTTGGAATTAAAACAAATCTTCCTGGATTTGATAACTACCTTCCTTCTGGAATTATGCCAGGTCAACTTGGTGTTTTTCTTGCGTACCCAGGAATTGGTAAATCTTGGATGGCTTTATATTTTGCTGTACAGGCTTGGAAGCAAGGAAAGACTCCACTAATTATTTCACTTGAGATGAGCGAGACAGAGGTTCGTAACCGTGTTTTTACAATCATGGGGGAAGGACTTTGGTCACACCGCAAGTTGTCAAATGGCGAAGTAGAAATGGATATGTTGAAGTCGTGGCATGCAAAGCATCTTGCAGGAAAACCTGAGTTTCACATTATCTCAAATGATCAAGGTGGAGAAATTAATCCATCTGTGCTTCGTGGAAAGATTGATCAGTATAAGCCAGACTTTGTAATCGTTGACTACCTGCAACTAATGGCTCCTAACCAGAAGTCGGATAACGAAACTGTACGAATGAAGAACCTTTCAAGAGAACTTAAACTTATGGCTATTGGTGAAGAGGTTCCAATTATTGCTATTTCATCTGCAACACCAGATGATGTCAATGACCTAAGTGGAGTTCCAACACTTGGACAGACTGCTTGGTCTAGGCAGATTGCATATGACGCAGACTGGGTAATTGCACTTGGACGTGCCACAAATAGTGATGTTATTGAGTGTGCTTTTAGAAAGAACCGTAATGGTTTTATGGGAGACTTCCTTGTGCAGGTCGATTTTGACAAGGGATACTATAGATATAAAGATTTTGAAGATAAGTAGTTATAATATGTCATGGACAATTTTCACCATAAGACTATTAAAAGGTTTCACCTTGATGGCATTATTCAAGATGAATCATCTCTTGGTAGGCTTAAGCAGGAGTACATAAGATTATTATCATCAGAGATGAGATTATCTGGATATGTACCTAGAATTGACATAGACCCAGATTTTACGATAGACTATGATGATAGAAAACAATATTTTAAGTTTGAGATATCAATGCACGGAGTACACGTAGGGAAAAGGAAAAGCGAATGGATAATAGGGATAGACGTAAACAAAGCAATCTATACACAAGCGAGCAGATCAAAAGAGTACTCACAGGAACAGGTGTAACGATTGAGTCAGAGATTGACTCTGACTACATTATCTTTTGTCCATTTCATAATAATAATAGGACACCAGCAGGAGAAGTAGATAAATATAAAGGAACCTTCTTTTGCTTTTCATGTCATAAGGTTGCAGATTTAATAGAGTTAACAATGCATATGTCTGGAAGAACTTACTTTGAAGCAATTAGATTCATCAAGGGCAAAGAGGTTGAAGGAAATCTTGAACAAGATATTAATAAAAAACTTTACACAAAGCCAGACTTCGTCCCATTTGATGAACTCATATTAAAAAGATTATACAATGGTTTGCTATCATCTGAAAGAGCAAAAAATTATTATCAGTATAGAAAAATTGACATGTCTTCTTGGGCAAAGTTTTCTTTAGGGTATTCAGAAAAACAGGATATGGTAACAGTCCCAGTTCATAGTCCAGATGGAATGCCACTTGGGTTTGTTGGAAGATCTGTTGAGGGAAAAGAATTTAAAAATACTCCAGGACTGCCAAAAGCAAAAACATTGTTTAATTTAAATAGGGTGAAATCTGCAGATAGGGTATATGTTGTAGAATCATCATTCGATGCAATTAGACTTGACCAGGTTGGACTGCCTGCAGTTGCAACCCTAGGTGCAAATGTTTCATCAACACAAATAGAATTGCTTCAAAAATATTTTAATAACATATTTGTTATTGCAGATAATGATGAAGCAGGTGGAAACATGAAGGACAGAATAGTTGAAAAACTAGGATCTCGTGTTTCCGTAATTAAACTAGATAAACAATATAAAGACATAGGAGATATGAACGATGAGGAAATAAAGAAGTTGGACTTCTCATTTGACAAAGCGATCATATCTATGCTAAACTAATACAACAAACAAAGGAGAAACATATGAGCGTAATTAAGGGATTAAAAGATATCAACGCCCTGCTCGAAAAACCAAAGTACGAAAACACAGGACAAAAGGTTCGTTGGGTAAAACTTGCTGACGGACAATCATCAAAGATTCGTTTTGTAGAAGAACTAGATCAAGATTCTGCAAACTATAATGAGGCTCGTGGCCTTTCTGTAGTTGTCGCAGAACACACAAATCCAAAAGATTATAAGCGCAAGGCTGCATGTACTCAGGATTCAGAAGGCCGTTGCTTTGGTTGTGAAATGGGCAAGAAGGAACCAAAGTCAGGTTGGAGAGCACGTTTGCGTTTTTACTGTAATGTGCTAATGAACGATGGCCTTGAGGATCCATATATTGCTGTTTGGTCACAAGGAATTTCAAAGCAGTCAGCATTTAATAATATCCGTGAGTACGCACTTGACACAGGTAGCGTATCAAACCTCGAATGGAAGTTAAAGCGTAATGGTCAGGGAACTGAAACCAACTACACACTTCTTCCAAGCAAGCCAGATTCAGAGCCATTCAATTGGGAAGGTTTTGAATTCTTCAACCTAGAAAAGGTTGTTCGTGAAGTTCCATATCCAGAGCAAGAAGCATTTTACTTTGGGTTTGACACTCCATCTGTTACCAGCACAAACATCGACTGGTAATTGATGTCTTACGTAGGCTTACACGTACATACCCACTATTCCCTCTTTGACGGAATCGCTACTCCAGAAGAATACATTGACCGTGCAGTTGAGTTAGGGATGCCAGCAATTGCCATCACTGACCACGGTACTTTATCTGGGCATAGGGAACTGCACCGTATTGCAAAAGCGAAGGGTATTAAGCCTATACTTGGTGTAGAAGGCTATATGTGTTCTGATAGATTTGATACTAGAGATAAGTCTGAAAGAGATGGAGATCTAGATTTAATTTATAACCATATAGTCCTTCTCGCCAAGAATCAAATTGGTTTAGAAAATTTAAATAAGATTAATGAGATTGCTTGGACAGAGGGATTCTTTAAGAAGCCACGATTTGACTTTGAGGTTCTTGAGAAATATGCAGAAGGTATTATTGTCACATCTGCTTGCCCAAGTAGTGTTCTTGTAAAGGCACTTGAGAATAATGAGTTTGCAATCGCAAAGAAACACATTGAATGGTTTAAGCGAGTCTTTAGTGACGACTACTATATTGAGGTTATGCCACATAATGAGGCAGAAATTAATAAGCAGTTGATTCAGTTGGCTGATGAGTTTGGTGTTCAGGTTGTAGTTACACCTGACTGCCATCATAGTTCAACAGATCAAAAAGAGATTCAAGAATTTAAACTACTACTTAATACACATGTCAAGATTGACAAAGAGCATACATTTGAAAAGTCTAAAAAGCACACCAATATGATGGATCGTTTAGATTATCTGTATGGACATGATCGCCAAATTACATTTAATGAGTTTGACATTCACCTACTTTCTTATGAAGAGATGAAGGCAGCGATGGAGTCTCAGGGGATTGACAGACCAGATATATATTCTAATACATTAGCAATTGCAGAAAAAGTTGGGGACTATGGAATACAAGAAGGACTAGATTTACTGCCAGTACAATACAAGAACCCAGATAAAGAACTCAAAGAACTTGCTTTAGAAGGATTAAAGGAAAGAGGATTTGAGGGGAACCAGGAATACCTTGATAGACTTGATGAAGAGTTAAAGGTAATTAAAGATAAAAAGTTTGGTCCTTATTTTCTTGTGGTACGCAATATGATTACTTGGGCTAAAAAAGAAGGAATCATGGTAGGTCCAGGTCGTGGATCTGCTGCAGGATCTTTACTTTGTTATGTTTTAAGAATTACTGACATTGACCCAATTCAACATGGACTACTTTTCTTTCGTTTTATTAACCCAGACCGTAATGACTTTCCAGATATTGATACAGATATTCAGGATACACGTCGTGAAGAAGTAAAGGATTATCTTGTTAGACAGTATCGACATGTTGCCTCTATTGCTACATTCTTATCATTTAAAGATAAGGGTGTTGTTCGAGATGTAGCAAGAGTATTAAATATTCCCTTGACTGATGTAAATAAAGTCTTAAAGATGGTTGATACTTGGGATGAATATTGTAGTTCAAAAACAACACGAGAGTTTCGTGAGAAATATCCAGAGGTAGAGATTTATGGCGAGCAACTACGTGGTCGTATTAGAGGTACTGGCATTCATGCTGCTGGTGTTGTCACTAGCAAAGATCCTATTTTTAGGTACGCACCAATGGAGACACGCTCTTCTACTGGTAGCGATGAGCGCATTCCTGTTGTTGCAGTTGACATGGAAGAGGCTGAAAAAATTGGTCTAATCAAGATCGATGCACTTGGACTAAAAACTTTAAGTGTACTTAAAGATGCCCTTGAAATTATTAAAGAACGAGATGGTAAAACCATTGATCCATTAACAATTCCAATGGATGATGCAAATGTGTATCAAATGCTTTCTGATGGATATACTAAGGGTGTATTTCAGTGTGAAGCAGCACCATACACTAATCTGCTTGTAAAGATGGGTGTTAAGAATCTATCAGAACTTGCTGCATCAAATGCTTTGGTTCGCCCAGGTGCAATGAATACAATTGGAAAAGATTATATTGCTATTAAACATGGTAGACAAAATCCAAGTTATAAGCACCAAGTTATTAAATCATTTACGGAGGAAACTTATGGTTGTATTCTTTACCAAGAACAAGTTATGCAAGCATGCGTACAACTTGGCGGTATGTCCATGTCGGAAGCAGATAAAGTTAGAAAGATCATTGGAAAGAAAAAAGATGCTAAAGAGTTTGACATTTTCAAGGATAAGTTTGTATCTGGTGCATCTGCTTATATTTCGCCTAACGATGCTAAAGATTTATGGCAAGACTTTGAAGCACATGCTGGGTACTCATTTAATAAAAGTCACGCAGTTGCTTACTCAACTCTTTCATATTGGACGGCGTGGTTAAAGTATCACTACCCATTAGAGTTTATGTATTCACTATTGAAGAATGAAAAGGATAAAGATGCACGAACTGAATATCTTATTGAGGCAAAAAGAATGGGCATTAGTATCAAGTTACCTCACATTAATGATTCTGATATTGACTTTAAAATTGAAGGCAAGGGCATTCGCTTTGGCTTATCGGGTATTAAGTATATTTCAGACAAAATTGCTGAAAGATATATGGTTGCAAGGCCTTTTGGATCATATAAAGAACTTGAAGAGTTTACTTTTACAAAAGGAAATGGAGTCAATTCTCGTGCTTTACAAGCATTACGAGTTATTGGTGCAGCAACTTTCACTGACAACCCAAGAGATGAACAAGAAATCAAAGAAAATCTCTACGAGTATTTGAATTTACCTGAGTTTAATATCACAGTTCCATCACATTACCACGCATTCATTAGTTCTATTGAAGACTATGAAGAAAAAGGTTCTTTTGTTATGATGGGAATGGTCAAGAGTATTAAAAGAGCAAAGGGATGGTCAAGGGTAGAGTTACTAGATAAAACAGGAAGTGTAGGAATATTTGATGACGAACAAACAACTATTGAGGCTGGCATATCGTATCTCATTTTGGCTAATGATAACAGGATACTTAGTGCTATTCCTGTTGAACAAATAAAGGGATCCAGCAGTGCCTTGGTTAAATTTTTAAACTATAAGATGCTTCCATATAAGGATGATGACATGTTTGTTGTTTCTTTTAAGCCAAGAGTTACAAAGACTGGTAAAAAAATGGCATCCCTTACAGTTGCAGATTCAAGCAGAGAACTTCATTCAATTACAGTTTTCCCAACTGCATTTGCAAAAGCATATATGAAGATTGAAGAAGGAAACATTTATAAGTTTAGTTTGGGTAAGACTAAAGATGGAACAGTAATATTGGAGGATATAAATGCTTGATGATTTAGCAATACAATTACATGAAATAGCAAAAGAAAAAGGTTTTTGGCCTGAAGAAATAGATGATATATTTATTGCTAAACAGTGTATGATGGTTGTTTCAGAAGTTACAGAAACAATGGAAGCAATTAGAAAAGATAAAGGGGAAGAAGAAATAACAAAAGAAGTAGCAGACATTTTAATTCGTACCCTTGATCTATATGCAGGACTTGTTGAAGCAGGGTATACTAAATTATCGCTTGATTATGCGTTAAAAGAAAAAACACAATTTAATAAAACTAGACCAGAGAAGCATGGAGTAAAGTTCTGATGACAGTAACAGTAGAAGAGGTTTTAGCATCACTAAATCCAAAGTTACGCAAGAGCGTAATGATTGGTGATGTAGTTCCACCAACACAATATGCAGCAACACCAAGTTATGGGCTTAATCGTGCATTAAATGGTGGCCTTCCATATGGTCGACAAGTTTTAATTTGGGGAAGTAAGTCTTCTGCTAAATCTTCTTTATGTTTGCAAATGATTGGTCTTGCCCAACAAGAAGGAAAGGTCTGCGCCTGGATTGATGCAGAAATGTCATATGATACTAAGTGGGCAGCAAGCCTTGGAGTAGATACATCTAAACTTATTGTTTCACAAGCAAGAACCATTAATGAGATGGTTGATGTTGGTGTACAATTAATTGAGGCAGGGGTAGATATGATTGTTGTTGACTCTATCACATCGTTGCTCCCAGCAATTTATTTTGAAAAGGATACTGATGAACTCAAGCAACTTGAAAACACAAAGCAAATTGGTGCGGAGTCTAGAGACTTTAGCAATGCATGGAAAATGCTTAACTATGCTAATAATAAAGTTAAGCCTACTATGCTTGTGCTTATTAGTCAGTCTCGTAATAATATTAGCGCTATGTATACTAGCCAGCAGCCTACTGGTGGTCAGGCTACTAAGTTTTATTCATCAAGTGTTATTAAATTATTTTCATCTGAATCTGACAATCAGGCTATTAAAGGAAAAATCGCAATTGGTGACAAACTCATTGAAGAAAAGATTGGTCGAAAAGTTAGATGGGAACTACAGTTCTCTAAAACTTCTCCAGGGTTCCAGAGTGGTGAGTATGATTTTTATTTTAGAGGTGACAATGTTGGTATTGATTCCATTGGTGATTTGGTTGATACAGCAGAAATGATGGGCATTGTAGAGCGCACAGGTGCTTGGTACGTGCTTCCAGATGGATCTAAGGTACAAGGACGAGATGCTTTTGTTAATCGTGTTAGAGAAGATTTAGACTTACAGGATTTAATTAAGGCTAAGGTTAATGGCTAGATATAGCATTTATCATGGAAACATGCTCTGCCAATCATGCGGGGTAGATGTAAAGACAATGAGACTATATCCAGATACAAAAGAAATATCATGGATGTGCCCAGAAAAACACTTGAGCAAGGTTAAACTCATTAAGGAGAAAAAAGACTATGAGCGAGAGAAGCGAGAGCAAAAGGATAGGGGCTAAGCAGCATAAAAATTCTGGTAGGAATACACATAAAGGCGATGCCACTTGGAATAACTTCACAGTTGATTTTAAAGAGTATCCAAAAGGTATAACTATCAATAAGGATATTTGGGCAAAAGCAGTTACAGATGCAATGAAAAATAAAAACGATCCTGCTATTTTTATTGTTTTGGGCGAAGGAAATTCAAAGGTAAGGTTGGCAGTAATAGAGGTAGCAATTCTAGAACAACTTTTAGAGGATGAGGTATAATAGTATTATGGATACAGGATACGCACCAAAGAACGCAGTAACACCACATATCATAAAGAACTTCTTTACAGAAGAAGAACTAGAAGTCATACTTGCTATAGTAAAGTATCAAAAAAATGCTAAAGATCTAAGCGAGTTCTATGAGCCTTTTGTCTTACCACAAATGGCACGAATGCAAATCGAAGTTATGTACCCAGTACATATTCAGGAAAAACTTGAAAAGTTTGCCTCAGAAATGGTTGGAGAACAAGTTTTTATGTACCACAATAGTTACCTGAGTTATAATCAGGAACACTCCCCAGGAGCAAACCCTAAGTTGCCACCACATTTTGATTCAGATAATTATTACTCAAAGTTAACACTTGACTATCAACTAGATAAAAATATTGATTGGCCAATTGTTATTGAAGAGGATTCATTTAATTTGGAATATGGAGACCTACTTGTATTTTGGGGAGCAGGAACTATTCACTGGAGAGAACCAATTCTTTTTAATGAAGGTGACAATACAGAGGTTCTTACAATGCACTTCTCAACAAAAGAAGATCATGAGACTCTAAATGGCCCAGCAAGAGAAGATGATGCAAGACAGGCCAGATTAGATAGTTGGAACGCAAATCCAAAATTTAAAAAGTATCAAACAGAGTATCAAGATAAAGACGAAAAACTAAAACAAAACAGAGAGTAGAAACTACATTGGAAGAAAATAATTCAACCGTAGATATGCTTAATGGGTTGTCCGAAATATCAGAGTTTATGGATGATGAAGATCTGACAACCGCATTAGTGTTTATCACAAAAGCAATATTAAAACCAGATATCCCATTTAACGTTGTTTCAACTGAAATAGTTAGATTACAGGCCATTGCTGCAAAGATGTCTTTTAAAGCAACTTGGATGGCAAACGTTGATAAATCTAATAGGGGAAAGAAAAACATTTACTATACTGCAGCAGAGTCAATTAACAATTTAGTTGCAGCACTCAAATATATAATCCGTTAATCTGCTATACTTATAACTTACAAGAAAAGAGAAAAGATAATGTCTAAAAGTTTATTACAGCAGGTTATGATCAGGTCAGCACCAAAAGAGCCTCATCCAGTCGATCCAGAAGGACTGATTAAAGCAATTCAGCATGGCTATACTGCACCAAGAGGAACAAAATTTACAACAAAGAAAACCTTTGCACCATCAACATTAGCATACTCTCATGGAGAATGTGCAAGATACTGGTACATTGCTTTTGACGGAGCGGACTTTGAAGACAACTCAGACGCTTATGGTGTTGCTAACATGACTGCTGGAACACTTTCACATGGGCGTTTGCAAAAGGCTATGAAAGATGCTGGAATTTTAATTGAAGAAGAGTTTAAGGTCACTTACGTTGATCCTCCAATTTTTGGTTATGGGGATGTAATGCTTGACTGGCAAGGCGAGCCACTGCTTGGTGAAATTAAAACAATGATGAGCGAGGCTTTTGAATATCGCAAAGCAGCGGGAAGACCAAAGACTGGTCACCTTATACAGTTGCTTATCTATATGAAGATTCTCAAGAAGAAGAAGGCTGTGTTTATTTATGAAAATAAAAATAATCATGAGTTGCTAATTCTTCCTGTTGAAGTAAATGATTATTATGTTAGGTGGGTAGACCAAGCATTTGATTGGATGAAAGAGACACGCAAGGCATGGGTCGATAGAACTTTGCCAAGTAAAAATTATAGATCTAACTCTAAAATATGTAAAACATGTCCTGTAAAAAAGGCTTGTGACATTGCTGGAGAGGGAACTATAAAAATAAAACCTCTGGAGCCAATCGATGAAAAATTGTCAATGGTGTGATAACTCCTTTAAGACAGAAGTAAGTTATCAAATATATTGTTCTGCAGAGTGCAGGGACTCAGCAACAAAAGAAAAAATTGCTGCAAGATATATTATAACTAGAAGGCAAAAACGAAAAGGCAAAACTAGAAAGTGCAAATCTTGTGATAAAGATTTGTCCATCTATAATGATGAACCCTTGTGTACAAACTGTTCAGTTAATCCAAAAGATGTTGCAAAAGTTTTAAAGAATATTAAGGGGCTTGCAAATGGTAAAGAATAAGTGGGGTCTAGAACTTCCACCAACAACTATATGCTCTATTGATGCAAGCACTAATAGTCTTGCTTTTGCTTTATTTAACACCCAACAACAATCGTTGGGAGCAGTTGGAAAGATTAACTTTAAAGGCAACAACACCTATGAAAAAGTTATGGATGCTGGAAACAAGGTTAAGGCATTCTTTGATTACTATGGTGGGTTTGAAGCAATAGTAATTGAGCATACTGTGTTCATGAATAGCCCTAAGACTGCTGCAGATCTTGCATTAGTACAAGGGGCTATTCTTGGATCAGCGGGACAAACTGGAACTAAGGTAATTGGAAAAGTTTCACCAATAACTTGGCAAAACTATATTGGAAATAAAAAAATATCAAAAGATGAGCAAGTAGTCATAAGGTACCAGTATCCTGGAAAATCAGTTTCCTGGTACAAATCTTATGAGAGAGAACTTAGAAAACAAAGAACTATAAAATATATCAATACTATATATGATAGAACTATTAGTGATAACGATGTAGCAGACGCCTGTGGAATTGGCCATTGGGCATTAAAAAACTGGGGAAAAGCAATAGGAGTTGACAAATAATACTATGGCTGCTAAACTATATACAAGTGAGACTTTTATGCGTAAGAGATATCTTATGGATAAGAAGACTCCAGAAGAAATTGCTAAGGAGTGCGGAGTGAGTCTAGAGACCATATACGTCTACCTTGCCAAATTTGGATTAAGGAAGTCAAGACGATGAATAAATTTGAAAAGGCATTGGTAGCACTTGCAGTTGCAGGCACTGTTGGCTTTGTTTTTGCATTTGCTGCGTTAAAAGGAATTCCAGAAGCATTTGATTGGGAAGATGATGATGAAGAATCAATGTGGGGACATGATCTTGGAGGAGAAGCATGAGTGATAACTTAAATATTACGGTAGATCAAGTTAATCATCCGTCACACTACACTACAGATCCTTCTGGGGTTGAATGCTTAGAAATTACTCGCCACCGTAATTTTAATATTGGTAATGCATTCAAATATTTGTGGAGAGCAGGACTTAAAGATGAAGCAAAAACAATACAAGATCTTGAGAAAGCAATTTTTTATATCAAGGATGAAATCAATAGACTAGAGGGAAAATATGTCAATTGAAGATGATCTAGTCAAACATCAAGATCAAGTCAACCAAGTTGTTGAAGAATACTTAAAGGGCAATGACCCCACACAAATTTCAAAAGACCTTGCAATTCCAAGACAAAGGGTTGTTTCATATATAGATGAGTGGAAGGTGAGTGCATCTAACAATGCAGCAATTCGTGCACGTGCTAAAGAAGCCTTATCTGGAGCAGATGCACACTACAGCAAATTAATTTCAAAGTCGTATGAGGTTATTGACGAGGCATCAATGACTAATAATCTTAGTGCAAAGACTGCTGCTATAAAACTTGTAATGGATATTGAATCCAAAAGAATAGATATGTTGCAAAAGGCTGGACTACTAGAAAATAAAGAACTTGCAGATGAGATGGTTGAGATTGAGAAGCGTCAAGAGATATTGATAAATGTTCTTAGAGATATAGCAGCAGAATATCCACAAGTGCGTGATGAAATTATGCGTAGACTATCAGCAATATCAAGAGATAATGAGGTAATCACAGTTGTCCACGATGTTCAATGAGTTTCTTGAAGTATTAAAAAATAACAACTTTGCTGAAATACCAGTGAACGCAAAGACCTTTGTTGAGGGTGAAGATTATTTAGGACAGCCACCACTTTCACAGGTTCAATACGATATTGTTGAGGCAATGAGCCAAATATATAAACTCGAAGATCTTATTGATTTGCTAGGTGAAGAAGAGGGTACAAGGTATTATAAAAAATATACAAAGAATGAAGTAATTCTCCAACTTGGCAAGGGGTCTGGTAAAGATTTTACATCTACAGTAGCATGTGCCTATATAGTTTATAAACTGTTATGTTTAAATGATCCAGCAAAATATTTTGGTAAACCATCTGGAGATGCTATTGATATTATTAACGTTGCTATCAATGCTCAACAGGCTAAAAATGTTTTCTTTAAAGGATTTAAAACTAAGATTGAAAGGTCTCCATGGTTTGCTGGAAAGTATAATCCAAAAGCAGAAAGTATTGAGTTTGATCACTCTATTACTGTTTACTCTGGTCACTCAGAACGTGAGTCACATGAGGGTTTAAACCTTTTGTTAGCAGTACTTGATGAAATTTCAGGTTTTGCACAAGAAGTTGGAACAGGAAATGAACAAGGAAAAACAGCAGATAATATATATAAAGCATTCCGTGCATCCGTTGATTCTCGTTTTCCTGATCTTGGTAAAGTAGCCCTACTATCTTTCCCACGTTATCCAGGAGACTTTATTTCACAAAAGTATGATGATGTAATTGCAGAAAAAGAAATTGTTGAAAAGACTCACACCTTTATTATGAATGAAGATCTTCCTGCAGATGCACCAGGAAATACATTAGAAATATCTTGGCAAGAAGACACAATTATTTCTTATAAATATCCTGGAGTTTTTGCTTTAAAGAGACCAACATGGGTTGTTAATCCAACAAGAAAAATTGAAGACTTTAAGATTTCTTTCTTTACAGACCTGGGTGATGCAATGCAAAGATTTGCATGTGTACCAACACACTCTACAGATGCATTTTTTAAACAAGTAGAAAAAGTTAGAAAGTGTATGACATTAAGAAATCCAATAGATAATTTTAAAAGATTTGATGAAGCATTTAAACCAGATCCAGATAAAGTTTATTATGTTCATGCTGACCTTGCACAAAAACATGACAAGTGTGCGGTTGCAATTGCTCATGTAGACAAATGGGTAAATGTTCAAGTTATTAATAATTATGAGCAGGTAGCACCGATAGTGGTTGTAGATGCAGTTGTCTATTGGGAACCTAAAGTCGAGGGGCCAGTCAATCTTTCGGATGTAAAACAATGGATTCAAAACTTAAGAAGAATGGGTTTCAATATTGGAATGGTTTCCTTTGACCGTTGGCAGTCCTTTGATATTCAAAATGAATTAAAGCAGGTTGGCATGAGAACTGAAACAGTTTCTGTTGCTAAAAAACATTATGAAGATATGGCAATGCTTGTATATGAGGAAAGACTTGCGATGCCCTCAATAGAACTTTTGTTCGAAGAACTAACAGAGTTAAAGATTATGAAAAATAATAGAGTTGACCACCCACGAAAGTTATCAAAAGACTTGGCTGACGCTGTGTGTGGTGCTATTTTTGGGGCAATATCACATACCCCAAAGGATAATAACACTGAAGTGGAGATTCATACATTTAGGGACAGCCCCAAAGTTGACAACCCCTTCACCAATGTGATAGAATATAAACCTATGCCAAATGATGTAAAAGATTATTTGGATAGATTTAACTTACTATAATAAGAAAAGGAATAAATTAAATGAACTCATTTAAGAAAATCGCACTAGCCATGGTTGCAGCCATGACTTTGGGCACAATGGTAGCAACACCTGCAAGTGCTGCTGTAATGACAGTCGCTGTATCGCT
>Ga0209298_10000040_pt1 | contig 73090 bp, 35 predicted proteins | sample S_140806_EF_Meta_FD_187325 | JGI IMG/M metagenome (GOLD analysis project Ga0209298, IMG submission 187325) | Freshwater microbial communities from Lake Simoncouche, Canada to study carbon cycling - S_140806_EF_MetaG (SPAdes) (version 2) | ecosystem: Environmental > Aquatic > Freshwater > Lake ... | reverse complement strand
TAAAAATTACTAGGGTTTTTTCATTGTTGACAAATTTAATATTTTTTCCAAATTCTTCATTGGTATCACGATTATTTCTTCCAGTTAATGTTTGAAATAGAGAATAATCTTTATAAACATGTACTGATTCATTAGAACTAATAGCCAAATATGTTGCATTTTCCGATAAGGATATTGCTCGACCAAAATTTGTTTGATTTAGTTTGGTTATTTCGTGGATTTTAGTAAATGTCTCCCCATGTATTGAATCATTAGTTTTTTGAAAAATTAAAACTTTACCTTGACCATTATGAGTTAATGATGTAGATAAGGCTAGTATCGTACCTTTTTGATCAATATCAAACTCATAGGCAAATGGCTGATCATCACAATCTACATCACTGGGTTGAATATTAGTTATGAATTGCCAAGCTGAACTATCTTCGAAGTTTTTAAAATAATATATTATTCCACTAATACTATCCCCGTCAGTGCTACTGACTGTTAATGAATATGTTAGATCATAAGCAAATTTAATTTTATGTCCAAAATAAGAATCATTATCTATATCTGGATTAACTAAGGTCTCTTTAAGAACATATTTGCGATTGATATCGTCTAAAGAAAATAATTTAACAACACCATCATTTTCACTGGTTATTCCACCAACAGCCAACCAAAATCCGTCATCACTAAATGCCAAACTAAGTCCAAATTGATCTAAATTTGAGTTTATAACTTGAAACAATGCCCAATCTGATATGACAGAGGGCCTATAATATATAAAAACTTGATCCGTGGATTTTGCAATTGCTAGATAACTTGCTGATTTACTAACAGCTATAACCTCACCAAATCTACTGCCATTAGCAAGAGTTAATTTAAATATTTTACTTCTATTATAAACTGAATTATTTGCCCAAATTACATATTTGTTATCAATTGATTTATTAACCCAAGCTAGTTCATTTGCTTTAAGATAATATGGAATTGCTAAATCATCTATTGTACTGAATCTTTGTTTGCATAATTTAAAAAGTTTAATAGATTGTAATGGATCCTGTGAAGGAGCAGGACTATAACTTTTTAAGTTTGTTGCAATAGTAATAGTATTACCGTTAATAGATTCAATTTTACAAAATATATTTAATGGTTGATAATCATTGGTTATGCCAACTATTTCTCCCACAGTAAAATTAGGAGTTTGATCTAATATTAATGTTAAATCATTGCTTACCTTATTAAATGTTAAGGAATTAACTGCATATTTCATATTTGTAAATCTATGCACATTCCAATCATCATTAAATTCATTTAGTACAGGTTCAAATGCTGTCCAAATATAATCTCCCGAAGTAAAATTAACTGTACTGACTGTTAATAAATCTTCTAATTTATCTGTGTGAACTGCAACTTGATCATATTTGACAAATCCAGGTGTACGTAAAAATGGTTTAAAATTATTATTGACTACCCAAAGATCATTTTCATAATTTTTAGGTCTTAGATAAATGTCCTTTTTGGTCTGTCTAATTACAAAGTCTAGTTTACTATTATCAATAGTAGAAACTAACTCAACTGCTTGTGGATTAATTTTAAATAGACTTTCATCTAAAACAAATTCTACTTCATCAAATGCATCTTTGCCACCATATTGGCCTACTCTTATGCCCCATTCTTCAATAAAGTCTATGCTATCTTTGTCATCTGCACTTAGTACATCAAAAAGTTTGTTCAAAGAATTAATTGTACCTTTATCTTGAATCATTCCTTGATAAAATTTAAATTCACTTACGTCATTTTTAATAATATTTTCTAAGTATTGGCGCTTTTGATAGCCAATTAGATGTTGAGCCATTTTTTGTTGACCAACATCAAAATTGTCGCTGTCTAAATCATAAAAATCTGTAAACTGTAAAGCTTTGTAATCCCAATTAGGCAATAGTTCACTAGATGGCTTTTTATCTAATCTGATCCAATTATCTTTGTTAAAAGTTTCCGTGCCTGGTAAAAAAGCATTTGAGCCATAATAAAATTCTTTATATTTAACAACATCCCCAAGATGATAATCTGTCCAAGGTGCCCAATCATCTATAATAGCTTGGTCATAGATAAAACCAGGAGCATCTAAACTACCATCCCAATTAATTGTTTTATAACCTGCAACTTGAATTTTTTCTTGTCTATACCCTGTTTCTGGGTTGTAAATTAAATCATTAAATTGCGTAACATTATCAATTAATAAAACGTGTTCTTTTTGTACTAGATATACGGCAGCACCATATATTCCCAAAGTTTCATTTTTGGGTCTAAGTGTAAAAACACCTTCATATCTAAGATAATTTAATAAATCTGGATCATATTTTTGACCATCTGCTGAAAATATTTCGTAATTATGTTGTTCTCTAAGATCATTTACAGTGTTGTATTCTATTTTTAAATCTAGTTGTAATGCTGCTGGACTTAAACTAATTGCTGCTGCACCATCTGAATTTAGATTTTCTAATTTATAAAAATTTGCAAAATTAAAGACATCACTGGGCTGTTGATCTTGTCTTGATCTGTAGTAGTCACCGTTATAAAATACAATCTCGCCAAGCTTATATGATTTAGTTTCGATCCAATCTGTATAATCATCAGCACCTGAACTCCAATTTTGTGTGGTCCAAAATAAGAATTCTTTTACACTAACTTCCCAACTGGCAACACTTCTTAACTCTGGATTAAAATTATCAAAACTAAATCCTTGATCTTTTAAGTATTCGCCATGGCCTAGTAAAAAGTCAACTACTTCCTGTATGCTGTTTACCACAGTGCCATAATTTAATATTATGGGATCTCTTTCCCATTTCTTTCTTAAGTTGGCTGTTACTCCGCCAACTAAAGGCAACGCTGGAATTTTTTGTAATAAATCATAACTGGGATTATCCTGACTGGTATGACTAATTTTAACTCTATAATAATATCTGTCAACTAACAATATATTGCCAACTAAGTACTGCTGATTTGGTGACCATTCAATATAACTTTCACTAATACCGCCTACATTAATATTAATTCCAGATTGCGTCCAAGCATAATAATAAAAATACGGATTAGTTTGATTATAACCTTTGATAGAATACCCAATACCACGTTTAGTTTTAATTTTGGTTATAATTACGCCACTGTATGATAATTTTTTAGTTGGGCTACTAACATTTAAAAATATTTTATAATTTTCATTTGGTACAAAAACTCCAGACTTAGCTGCTGAATTTTTGCTATCTAATATAAGTTGATATTTTTCTTTGCTGGTAAACCCTGCTAACCTATGACTTAATTTATTGTTAATTAATTTTAAATCACTTTTATATGTGTCTAAAAAGCCACTATTATCACCTTGTAAATAATCAGCAACATAGTTAACTAGCCCAGAAGTAAACACTCTAACTGTGTCATTTACATTATTTGGCAATTTAAGATCAGCTAAACGCAATCTCAAATTTGTATCCTTATACACTAATTGATTGTTTCTATTTCTAATTATTCTAGATCTATCCAAATAGCTGCCTAATACACGATTTGGCTGCATTAGAATCATGGTAATTAGCAAACTAAATGGATAATAACTGCTACGTCTCCATGCTGTTTCTACTGGTCCTTGATCACCAAATACATAATTTGAATTGCCATTAGTATCAAATATACCCTGTGTTAAATTTGCCACAATTGGGTTTACCAAATTTCCTAATTCATCAACAGGTGCAATGTCCAATACTGCTCTGGTAAATTTACTATTTCTATTAACTGGTTTGCCTGGTTCTTTAATGACGCCATCACGTAGATCCTGCCATAATATTAAGTTATTAGATGTGTATGGTGCTGGGCCATAAGTGTCCTCCCACCATTTTGGCTTAATACTAAAGCCTAAACTTTCCCAAGGTGTTAAATGTATACGATCAGTGTCAAAATAAAATTTATAAATGCCGCGCCAAAATGCTGGCACATTGTTTCCATCTATGCCAACTGCTTCACTATAGTTAAATGTAAACGGATTTGAAGCATCATAAACTAAAGATTGTGTAAAATCTTTATCAATTAAGCCAGTCCATTTAAAAAAGTTAGGTGCTAATATTTCATTAAATTCATCTAAAGAATAATCAGTTGTTCTATTAGCTCCTGGTATAAAATCATATATGTCTAATATAGTTGTATCATAGTGAATTTTGATGTTATTAAAAATTCTTTTTTCTAATTCTAATATTACATCATCTCTATAATCATTATAGGCCAATATTACACTGCCATCATGACCTTGTATTAGATATTTTGGTTCAAGTAATGTAGTATCTAAATATTTTTGAGGTTCAAATTTGGGATACAATCCCAAAGTAGTTGGTGTTGGTGGGATAAAACACCCATCTGTACTTTCATATTCATAAACAGTTAAGACATCATTTTCTTTAATAGGGGTCAATACCTCAATAAATCCGTCAAACCCAAATGTATAATCTTGTTCGTGTATTAATTGAACAGTGTTTAAGTAAACATTTACAGCTTTATGACTCAGTGTGTCCAGTGTAAATGGTGCGGACAGCGGGTATTTGACTACTCTATAATCCTGTACGGTAAAATCAGTTTGTTTACATGCCCCATATCCTAATACATCACTAAAATAATAGGGTGCTGTTTTAGGATTTCCTTGATTAATATCAAATAGTATTTGATCCACTGACTCTTTAACCGATATGTCATTTGATAATTCAGTTAAATGACTAATAAAGTTTCGTTTAAATTTTCCATAATCATCTCTAGATTTTTCTAATGCATTTATAACATTGGCAGTTTTATTTGTTAAATGATAAAGTGAAGCATTAATACTGCCACTATGCTGTACAAATTTTAAGCCATAAGAACTAACATCTGAAAGATCTCTAAGATTACTTACTCCTGGATATGCTCCAACAAATGTGTCAAGATTATCTATTATGGAATCTACATGATCAATTACTTCACCTAGAGTAAAATCATTAATATTATTGTTTAGTGGATTATTTTGAAAATTAATTGGGAAATCATATTTCCCATTGTTATTTTTACATTGTTTACTATAACATTTTAATGTGACTATGTCTGCATCAGTTACATCCTTATCTAATACAACTGTTTTATAGACAATGTCATCGTTAATATGAAATAAATTCTTATCTAATCTTTTGCCATTTATATAAACTTTTACCAAAAGATCATCAAGATTATTAATATCATCATAAACATCTACGGGAAAATTATTATATAAATTAGAATTTTTATAAATTCTTACTATGGGCTGAACATTTTTTAATTTGTTAACTGTCCAACCATTAAGATATTCGCTGCTTAAATTATTATTCTTTTTAAGAAATTTGTTATCAGTTTTTTCTGTTATTACTTCAGACTGAATCTTATAAGAAAAAGAATTTTGTAATAGGTCAAAATTAAAAAGAATATCGCCTACATTGTTTATATTCTTATAGCTTAGGGCAAATTTCAATTCAGAGTCTGCTGTGCCAGTGCCTATCTTATAGGAAAAAATCTTATTTCCTGAAAAAGTTGAGCCATCATATTTGCTGGAATCACCTAAATTAACGCCATCTTCATCAAATAGGTCAAATAAAGGTTGTTGATTTTGTGCTGATTTTGCCTGACCAAGAATCCATTTTGTGCCATTATACCATAACATTTGTGCTGTATACTTTGCACCAGTTTTAACCAATACTACATCATGTAAATTTGGCAGTGTGTCAGGCTCTTCCTCTAAATGGATCCTTCTAATACCAATACTGCTATTGTTATCATGTGTGGTGATAAAGTTTACTCGATATATTTTACCATCAACTAAGGGATCATTGTCACCTGTAAATAATATTCTATGTCCGTCAAGTAAGGATACACCGTCAATATTATAACCTAAAGAACCTTCTATAATAGAAAAAACATCACCAGTAAAATCATCAACTAGATCAATATCTTGTTTGGGAATTGTACCAAAATTATAAAGTTTAATATTTGCATTAAATTCTATAATTGGACGTTTGGCTCGCTGCGCTTGATCAAATACTGGCTGCTGCCCAAGTTCAATGGCAGTTTTTTCTATAATAGATTCATGAAACCAACGATTATATCTACTCCAAGGGTTTCTATCTGAACTGGCTCTATTAATTGAAATATAATCTTTGACTAGTGGCGCATACTTAACATCATTATAGGCTAATTTATCATAGCCAGTGTCGTCAAAAGTTACCTCATAATCTTTGGTATAAGGTGCAATAATTTCTAATTGTTTTTCAGGTATAAGTTGAATCTTTTCACCCACACCTTCTACATAAAAGTCGCCCTCACTGTATAAACTAGGAGTTACCCTGCCTCTAAAATTAACTTTCATGCCATTGCTTAGACTTAATCCGCTGGCCAGTGTGTATGTTTTTTTATTAAGTATTTCGTTCTCAACATCAATAGCTGTGTTTTCTTTAATGTCAAAAACTTTAATAATGCCCGATGTATCTGGTGTATTTTCACTAACATAGTACAGTACATCTGCACATTCTAATGGCACAGTAAAAGTTATTACACCATTTTCTACAGCAAAATTATCCACCCCCTCTATGAATCTATATGCTTCACCAGTTTGTCTTTGAGTTTTAATGCTAAAAGGTTCATTAACACAATCAATTTCAAAACGATATGTCTGCCCACGATACAATGTCAATGAAGGATTTCTAGTTAATCCATCCGGTGTAAAAAGATACGCTCTATTATCGCCCTCATCGGATAATGTGACTTTTAAAGTGCTAGATATTTTTTGTTGCTGTCCAGGTATTGTTATGGCATCTGGTCCAAAAGGCAACCAATAATAGTGTGCAAAATTTACTATTTTGTCCCAATCTATATGTGGTTCCCAACTATAAAATTCCTGTTGATTAACTCTTTCATGATTACTAGGCTTACCGTCTAATACTGTTAATGTGTTAACATAGTCCAAATAATCCTTATAAAAGTTCACATTGCCCAAGGTATCTTCAATGATCAAACTTGGTTCAAGTTGATAATTTTGTCTATCTTGTACAGGCTCATTTAAAAAAATGTCATTGGCTGTTGTGGCTTTGGAATTTTCTCTACCTATGTGTCCGTTAAGACGGCGCACAGTACCAGTTTGTATAAGTTGATTAATTGTACCAGAAATAAACTTTTTATTGCTGTCAGTTCTATAAAATCTAGGAATAAGATTTTCAGCTTTTCTTCTTTGATTGGGGTCATTTGATGGTGGATTTTCTAATTGATTATCGTTCATCAATAGCCTCCACTACTGGATATGTTTTGTTGTGACACAACTGTGTTAGATACGCTTATGGCGCCGTCAGCTGATATGTTACTGGCGGTAATGGCCGAGATCACTTCAATATCATCAGTGGTAGCGCCATTAATAAAAATCTGATCACTCTCTGCTTTAATTTCAAATAAACTACCAAAATGCAAGTCTAGTTGTCTAGGCACTATGACAATATTAACTAGATAAGGAGTAGTTCTATTCATAACATATGTGACTAGTTCACTGAAATAAAAGCTATCACCAAAATCCCAATTGTCCACAGCAAAGAATTCATTTATAGCAGACAATACATTAGTTCGTATTTCATTGTCGCTGATTATTTGCTCAGTATTTTTAATAACCTTAAAACTAGCTCTAAGATTTGGGCTAGCAGTGTTGCCAAATAATACCTTGTATCTTACTGGATGATAGATAACTTCATCACTCATGGCTTTGATAGCATTTAATTCAGTGGACAATGTCAAACTTAACTGGTCAGAACTTAACGGTAAAGGTTCTGTATCTAGTTTACCAATTAACCATCTTCTAAAATCCAAATCATATTGTTTGGTCAGTATGTAAAGATCAACAATATTAATTTGACCAGGGTCTATTCTAGATTCATAATCTGCACTGTGTATGTATTGGAATTTTAAATTTGATCTGCCTTGAAAAACTTTATAATCTAAACTGGCAATAAATCGTCCTTTGGTAGCATTCCATTGCTGCACAGTGTTTGTGTCTATGAAATAGTAATATTGATCAGCAACTTTGTCAATTACAGATCCAATATTAGGTCTGATTTCTACAATATTTTTATTGCCAATTTTATTAGAAACATATCTATAGTCTGTTTGCCCGTTGCTTATTTCGTATTTTTCTAAAATTATGTATCTTGATGTGTCAGTGCTAGGATCCACAATAACGTCAAAAATATTAGGATCATCAACAACACCATCATCATTGCTGTCATTAAAAGTTATTTCTATTTTTTTAGTATCTACATAACCATCTACGCCTAAAAATTCTTTATGTATTTCCCAATCTAAATTATAGGTAAAGGGGGTTATTTGATTTAAACTAGCAGGATTTGTATTAATGTTTAATACTTTTATTTGATCTTTGATAATTAAGTTGCTTCTACTATCATAAATTTTATTATTGCTGTCATAATAAAAACGAATTTGCTTGTCACTTTCAAAAATATATTTTAATTTTCTAGCTGTAACTGTGTAATACTCTGTGTCAGTGCTGAATAATAACAGCCAACTACTGTCTAATTTTTGATTGCTGTCGTCACCAGTTTTGCCAATGTTAAAGTTATCAATAATATTAAGATTACTTTCAAATACTATTTTCCAATTTTTGGATGTTAAATCATATCTCAGACCAAATGGCTTATTGGCAAAAACCAAATCAATAATGTTTGTAATAGTGGCAGTGTCTAGAGTAGTTCTCCATCTAGGTATGATGTTTACTAATCGAGCAGTAGATGGAATTTGAACGTTTAGAGTAATTGCTCCGTTGCCGTTGGCTAATATGCCTGTTGGGTTATCAGTGCTACTGCCTAGGCCATTGTTAGTAACACTTACCACTTTGGCCCAAATATATGTTGATCCACCAACTGGGATGCCAGTTTGAGGGATACTTACAAAGGCATTTTCATTTGATCTATCAAAATAAAATCCAGATTTGGCTTGGAATTTAATTAACGCACCTGGTTCTATATTTTTTAAATCATTATTAGTTGTGCCAATTACTATTTGAGTAGGGTCTTTAAAATATCCAGTACATTGATTAGTGTCTTGAGTTATTTGATTCCAACTTAAATTATTATATATTACTACCGTTTTATCATAATTGTCGTAGTAAAAATTACGAAGGTTTGTATCTTTAATAAAATTAAAAACTTGATTGTAAATTATACCCTCAATATCTGTTTTATTTGTATAATTAAATCTAAAACTGTCCTCATATAATTGCTTATAAAGTATACCATCGTCACCAAATAAATTTGTACTGCTATATTTGCCAGTTGGGTCATTTAGGTCAAAATATCTACTAATGCCACTGCTAGATCTATTAATGGCTTTGATTTTTATTATTTCTTGACTGACACTTAATGGGCTAATATTGTAATCCTCTGCTGTAATCATACGATTTTGCGTATAATATGTGGCAGGTGCATTAATTTTTATTTCTTCATTGGTTTCAAACGGGGCGCTGTTGTTTACACTGGTTTGAAGTCCCATGGTTATAGTTAACACTTGACTTTGACCAGTATTAGAAACATATTGAATATCCACTACAACATTTTTAATATCTTTAGGATTAATAGTATATCTAAGACCATTACTGACTCGATAATAAATTCTAAAATTACCTAGTGGCAATGTGCCAAATGTGCCGTCACTAAAAGCTACACTAACTCTATCATTGGTCCTAGTGATAACTGAATAGATATTTCTAATATTTTTCTTTAAGCTATTATATATTACATTATTGCCTTCAAAACTAGGCACCTTAGCCCAGTATTCTGATTCGACACCGTTGGCATTTAATTTATATAACCAAACATCTGTGTTATTGATTCCATCAGCATCAATATCTATAATTTCATTTGTACTAGGGTTGCTGATTGAAAATGTACCAGTATTCAAACTGCCCTGTCTAAAATGTGCAAAAAATCCAGAACTAGGACTGGCTGCTCCTCTGCCATCATCTCTATAAAGAAATGCTAGACTTTTGCCTGCTTGAGGCGGATCTTCTGCGATCTCGTTGCCATTTTCTATGATAGTACTGACTACTTCAAAGTTCATGGTCCTGCCATCTACAACCTTTTTAAATGTATAAACGGGAATCACTGTGTTTACAGTTTGCAATCTATATTGTTCTGTAGGTATATTATAAATTACTGCTTTATTGTCTGGGTTACCAAATTGACTATTTGCCGGCAATGCTGCATTTATTACTTTGATAAATTGTTCATACCAATTGCTATTGGCATTGTCATTCCATACTATTTCTTGACCACGTAAATTTCTTCCATTACTGTCAATAATATCTTGTGAAGTTTGAACACTTTGAAATTTCAGTAAGCCGTTAGCTGTCAAATTACGTTTGGCATTATAACCAATAGTTCTTGATAATCTCAGTACACTTTCTCTACGTTCAGCTAGTTCTAAAAAGTTATCACGAGCATTTAGGTCCACTCTAAAAGCAATACTTTGGCCTAAAAAAGCAATCATATCTATTAAGGCTAGATATTCACTACTTTCAATATAATCATTAAAGTCTTCTGGGTAGTTTTCTCTTAGATAGTCCACCATGACTCTACGAAGATTTTCAAAGTCATAACTCTTAAAGTCCGCATTGCGATAACTTTGATAGATTTTTTTCCAATCTTCTGATACTAGTAATCTATTTTGTCTATTGGTCGATGACATTAACTATCCTTGTTCTTGATATTTATAGTAGATAATAAACTGCTAGTTTAACCGATTAATCCATTAGCTTGATCAAATCTAAATCTCAATGATTCAGATATGTTATAGGGCAAATAAGTCAAGTCACATTCAATTTGAATGCCATTTTCATAAGCTGTGACAATTATGTCATTGGCTATGACTCTAGGTTCATAATTAATAATGTCCTGTACGTTTTGTGCTATCAGTGCTTGTAAATCTTCAGTTAATGGTTCAAAAATCACATCCCAAATTATGGTACCAAACTCAGGATTCATTAGTCTCTCGCCCTGTCTAACATGAAAATGATTGATAATATCCTGTTTAATTAGAGCCAAATCATAGAGAGCATATGACTCGCTGTCATCACTTACAGTGCTAAATCCCCTATATGTTCTAGGCAGTGGCGGTTCTAATTTAGGTGTGTTACTTTTTACTACTAGTTTTTCATAAAGACGTTGAATAGCCATAATCATTTATCCTTTTTAACTTTGGCAAAAGTGTCAGTACTGGTGGTATATTTTTGCTTGTCAGCTGGTGAGCCTGACCAATATTCTGGTAAATTTTTGTCCACTAATAAAATTGATTCACTATTTTCTTCATTTCTTCCATCAATATCTCTATCTGTTTTTTCAGGAGTAAATTGTTCTGGATCTAAATTTTCATGATGTGCCCAAGGTTCGTGTGTTGGTACACGACGCATGATAGTATTAAATAATTTTGATCCCTTTTCATCTGGCACACTATGCGTTTTTAATACTTTAGGCAGTTCAGCTTCAGCAGCTTCAGCGGCGGTGGCGGCTGTGGGTGCTGATGGACCGTTGAGATTGATTGTGCTGGCACTGAGCACTAAACTTGCTCCACCAATACTAGTTGCGCCGCCGCCAGTCCATTTACTGGCGCCGCCACTTTTAATATCAAGAGCTCCGCCAGCAGTAATTACATTATTGCCTCCAGAGTTAAGCTCTGAATTGCCTCCAGCAGTTAATTTATTATTACCGCCACTTTTTAGATCAAAATTGCCACCATTTTTATGTAAATGATTACCATCAATGGTGGTATTAACATTACCTTGAACCCAATTGGATTGATTACCTTCTACTATAGTATTTTGATCTTTAATTACTTCAGTCTGCATTTCACCGCCAACTTTGGTATTAAAATTTCTACCACACTCCATATTAATATCTCGATCAGCATAGAAATTTAAATCGTTTTTGGTATGCACACTGATACTATCTTCTGCATAGATATCTATTTTGCCATTGCTGGACATTTCTATCCAAGTAGTGCCACGAGCATTGCCTATGTAGATCAAGTCTTCGCTATTGTGTAATAATATTTGATGTCCAGTTCTTGTTTTTATCCTAATTAATTCATTATGGGGGATAGTAACATCGCCACCTGTTTCCTTATTTTCAACTGACACATACTCTGGAGGGGCTTCACTTGCTGGCTTTTTTCTAAGAAATTTGTCATCACCGTCATCCATTACAAAACTAGATCCACCTAATCTACTTACAAAGGTTGTGGCTTGATTGTCTATCTTACCTGATTTAGCTTTTTTTGCTCCATCCTGTTTGTCTATAGGTCCAGGAGTGCTTATGCCAAATACAGCACTGGGCCATTCTCTTCTAGCACTGCTACTGGTAATGCCTCTGATATCATCTAATAATAGTCCCTGTCTGTTTAATATATCTTTAAATGGATGAACAGCTTTTTTAGTTTTGCTTAGATCTGTTGGCACCATGTCTATTGCTTTTAAGTTATATTCAGCAACAGGCAATCGTTTTTTAACAGTTTCATTATTGTAGGTTGTTGCAGCATATCCTGGTGTCATAAAATTCACACCAGGATTTTGTGCGTTATGCACACAACCAATCCAATACCCTTTTTTGGGGTCACCTTCTACAAATATGACCATCACAATAGACCCCACATCTGGTGGAATCATCCATAAACCATAACTTTTTTGTGAATTATTATAGTCTAATTCTGATGTAGCATATTCTGATTCAGTATATCCCATGAAAGGACTCATATATCTTACTTGATGCAGTTCGCCTTCTTTTTGTTTAGCACTACCTACCTCAGTTAAAATCTGCACTTGCAAATTGCCCATATAAGCAGGATCTAAAAAACTAACAATTTTAGCTAGATATGGTCCTGGATTATTACTACCTGTGCCTGTGGCTACTCTTTTTTCATCTGCCATGTTTTAACCATCCTTTTTAGAAGGACTAAATGCAGATTTTGCAGGAGCTTTTTCTGTTGATTCTGTAGGTTTGAAATCTTGATTCATCATTCTAACCAATTTTAATTGCTGTGTAAAAATATTTTTTTCAAAGATACTTTCAAATTGAAATATCCTGTATAGCCCACTGAACTCAGGAACTAATCGTCCCTTCTCACCAAAATCATATAATCCGTTATCGGGATCTAGATCAATAGGATTTCTAAAATTAACTACCACATATACTTCGCCGTCTTGAGTGTTTAAGGCTCCATCTGAATTCATTTCAGGAATATTTGTCGATTTTGCTGTATAATTGCCTATGCCGCTGTCAGCTATATAAAATGGATCACCTAGTATTTTCATATTAAGGTTTATCATGTCACCACCATCATTTAAGGCCTTGTTGAATTGTCTAGCAGCAATTGTGCTGGCATCTTCACCAGCAGTGACGCCTCCTCTTTTGGCGTTCATTGATGTTTCAGAATATTTTGTAATAACTTTAGTTTGAGCTTTTCCAGGGGTATAATTCGTTTGATCGGCATCTGAATTACCTGCTCCTGTAACATTGGCTCCACTGGTTTCAACACCAACATCTTTTCCACTTTGCTCTTTTTCTTCTTCTGCTAAATTTTGTTGAACTGATTCGTTGTTCTTACCACTGTCAGCATTGAGTGCTTGATAAAAACTTGTTTTAAATTCAATACTAAAATCTAATATATCAATATTTTTTCCAGTGTAAAGATATTCGTATTTTTTAACAACATTCTTCTTTTTTTCTTCAACTTTTTTAGCTGTTTGACTTCCTGAAACAAAGTTGGTATAATCAATTTTATAGGGTATCACTCTAAAAACACTCAATGTGGGGTTGCGTTGATTGCCTTTTAATTTTTTAGATGTTGATAATATATAAAATTGAGTTTCAATTTTCCACCAAGTTACTTTATGATCTTTATCAATATTGTTCTTGTCTAATGCTCTTCTACCATAGTCACTGGCCAATATTACTTCGTTAATGGCATCAGTAACACTTATTCCCTGTGAAAATTTTGCTATGCCCTTAGTTTTTGAAATTTGCATGTCACCTCTGGTCCATGTGCCAGTTTTTTCATCATAGATAGCATCCTCTCTGCCAAAAATTGCCTCTAGTCTTTTTACATCCTTTTCAAAACCCATTGGGCTTTGACCAATAGGATTTGCTATTGGTTGAATTAGGTTATCATAATCCAATTCAACACCTAATTTTTCAAAAATAAGTTTGTCAGTGTCTTTATTTGTTGATGATGGTGATTTGGTTGCTCCTGGAAGTCTTGAATTATCACTATTGGTGTCATTTTTACCTGTTTGCAAATCCGTAGGGAATAATATTAGTATCCTATCTGAGTCAATTCCTGCCTTGTCAGCAATCTCTTTAAGTCTCTGATTAAGAACATATTGTAAACTTAGTCTGTTTTCATCTGTGCCAGTTTGTAACATTTCCTGTACCGTACCACCTTCTATGGCCACAGTAGTTGACACTCTATTATTATCAATACTAAATGTTGCTTCATTCCATGGTATTGCCGAGCAATCATACACAGTGCCTTGCCCACTGACACGCATTTCAATTGCACTCATTTTGAGAGGAATATGCTTTCTAGATAATTTTGCTCTAAAATTTTGTTGATTTGCTGTTAGATGGCCTTTAAATTCTATACTTAAAAGCATGGGCATTTGTAACCAATTCATATATCCAGCTTGAAATGCTGCAACTTGGACTGCTTGAAAGAATAATCCTACACTATAAGGTTCTGTAATTTGAAAAGTTATAGATGAAGAGTTAGTATTTCCTGTGGCTTTATTGAATCCTATGAGTCCACTTATTTTTATATTGTCTATAAAAGCATCATATCTACCAGACTCATTTGCTTTGCTTTTAAAGTTATTTAATTGTATAGCATCTGGATCTTTTATATCTCCTGTGCCACCACTTTTTACTATGATAGGTCCAAGAATATCTTTTCTATAAGTTTCATCAGGAAAGTTTATAGAATTACCATTAAGAACGCTTAAGGTAAAAATGCAATTATAACTATCAAAATCACCAAGTTCATTGGGGAATGGTTCACCGAGTTTTCTTTCAATATAGGCCAAATCCCTGCCAGATAATAATTCGCCATTTATATCTATATTTTTTTTATTGTCAATTTCAGTAACAACTTTACCAGGCACAGGTTTAGATGTGGCTCCTGAAGACCCCGACAGCCCTGGAACTTTATTTTGTAACTGACCCAATGCACCAGAAACATTCTTAACTAGCCCATTCCCAACTAGATTAATGTTTTCTAATTTTTTAGTGACAAAATTTTTGGCAGCATCAGTGGCACTGGCAATATTAGGCAAACTAAATCCCATATTAACCTCCTAAAACTTTAAATAAACTATTGGCTTTGGGTATGTAAAATTGAACTCCTGGAACAAAATCAAATATGGGATCCTGAATAACATCTAAATTACGCTGCATAAACACCCACCAAAGATTTGGTGTTTGATATAGGTCAAAGCTTAATAGATCTGGTCTATAGGCATATTGACTCTCCAATGTATAAAGATAATCATCAAGCTCAGCACTAACTGGTCTAATAGTTAATATGCCTAGATACTCTCTGGTTATTTCTGTATTATACCAAGGGCTATTTGAATTATATGCTGTTACATTCATTATAGGTAACTTTGTCCTTTATATCCGCCTTTGACAAATTCTTCTAAATTAAATAGACGTACTTGCGTTCTACTGTATACTGGCGTGACCACCACACTAAATTGGCTTTGTGTGGGCACATGTGATGGTGCAACTGCCAGTTCTTTAGTTACTGTTTTGCCGCCTTCACTAACACCTTTTGCCACTTTGGCTCCATTAGATAGAAAATTTAGTACTTGCCCGACAGTTGTGGCACCGACAGCACTGGCTACTCCAGATAATAATCTAGCATTTGCTCCGATTTTATCTGTTTTTGACCCGCCTCCAGATGATCCTTTTGCACCAGTATATTCTGGATTACCAGGACCTAATTTCATTATATCTACACTGATATAATCAACCTCTTTGGGCAATGTCACATTGAAACTTTTGACTACAACTGGTACATTTTTAAAAACATAATCGCCATATGCACTGAATTTTAATATGGGAGGCGGATTACCCACATAAGCATTGTCCCCAGCATACATTTTAGTAACACTTCTTAAAAAATGTACAGCAGAAATCCAATATTGAGCTTCACTCCAATCTTGCACATAGAAATCTCCATTTATGGTTATATCACTGACTTTGCTATTTTGATAGGCAATAAATTGATAATTTTGATGCGTTAGAGCCTGCTCCCCATAAGTGACGTTGTGACTAATAGTAATTGTAGGAGTATATGGGAATATCAACCCGCCGGCTTCCCTTATGGGATCCAATATTTGTCCTTTCCTAAAAACTTCATTTATTTTATCAATACCAGGAAGAGTCAGTTTAGCTCTCCAATCTGTACTGGTGTCAGTGACAAATGTAGCGTTAGCACTTGCAGAACCACCAGATTGGCCACCTTTTGGAAGATTGACGCTGCGAATTGCGCTAAGTACTTTACTAGGGTTGCCTGAAGATATTGCAGATCCCAGATTAGAAATGGCGTTAGCTCCGGCAGCTATATTACCAAATGCGCTTTTTGCACTACTGATTGGATCGAAAGACATAACCACTGCTCCTTGGCTAATATTTATTTGACTTTATAATATACGTATATTATAATATACCTATCATAGGACTAACTGATGACCGTAAACTATCTCAATAATCGTGATCTCTTAGAGGAAATTCACAGAAGTAAAAATTCCTATAGCGTATACGCTAGTCCAGAATATCATCAGTATGATATTATTCTTCCCAGCTTGGAGAAAATTAATATTAGAACCACAGCCGAAGCCAAACGCAATCGTGCCAAACGTATTGGTGACGAAAACTACTCAAGAAGAAAAGCCTCAGGCGAAAAAATCAAAATGGCCGACTGCGAAATTGATTATAAAAAAATTCCAAAGATTGATTTGGTGTTTAGGATTATGACTTATGAACATATTCCCGTAAATAAAACACGTAAGAAAAGTCAAAAAACTGAAGCTGACGGCAGAGACAAAGTAAACTTTCCTCCATTCCAACATTGGAAGTTTGACGAAAATGACGAACTAATTTGTGTGGGCAAAAGTCATTGGAAAGGCCCATTAGACAAAGGTCGATTCAGTAAAGATCACGGACAGATTTCAAATAACCTTGCCCGTATGTATATCAAACTGTGTGAACGCTATGCTACCCGAGGCAATGTCAGAGGATATACCTATAATGATGAAATGCGAGCACAGGCCATACTGCAATTAACTCAAATTGGCTTGCAATTTAATGAGTCAAAAAGTAATAATCCCTTTGCATACTTTACCGCCGCAGTGACCAACAGTTTTGTACGCATTATTAACATTGAAAAGAAAAATCAAAATATTCGAGACGATATTTTAGAAATGAATGACATGGCTCCCAGTTATACTAGAACCAGTAATGCTGAATATTCAGCAGGACTACGTAGACATGAACGTGAGGAAGAATGACAAATCTTTTTAAACGTGTGGCCCTATTCACAGACATACACTTTGGACTTAAAAGTAACAGCGCCACACATAATCAAGACTGTGAAGATTTTGTAGATTGGTACATTACCAAAGCAAAGAAACTAGACTGTGATGTTGGAATTTTTATGGGCGATTGGCATCATAATCGCAATAGCCTTAATATTACTACCATGGATTATAGTCTTAGGTCCTTGGAAAAACTAGGACAGGCATTTGATCAATTTTACTTTTTTCCTGGCAATCATGACTTATACTACAAAGACAAACGTGATATTCACAGCGTAGAATTTGGCAAGTATATTCCAGGAATTACCATAGTACACAAACCCATGACCGTGGGCAATGTGACCATGTGTCCTTGGCTAGTAGGTGATGAATGGAAAAGCATAGGCAAAAAGGGTGGCAAATATATCTTTGGTCACTTTGAATTACCTAGCTTTTTTATGAACGCTATGGTACAGATGCCAGATCACGGTGAGATTAAACTAGAACACTTTCAAAATTATGAACTTGGCTTTAGTGGACACTTCCACAAACGTCAACAACAAAAGAACATGATCTATATTGGCAATGCATTCCCACACAATTATGCAGATGCTTGGGATGATGATCGTGGTATGTGCGTACTAGAATGGGGAGGGCAGCCAGAATATTATAGTTGGCCCAATCAACCCACATTTAGAACTGTCAAACTTAGCGAACTGATTGACAACGGCGCCAAGATTATCAAACCCAAACAACATCTTAGAGTCACATTGGACATTGACATCAGCTATGAAGAAGCCAGTTTTATCAAAGAAACTTACTTAGCGGATTATGACATCAGAGAATTGACCTTGATTCCAGAAAAGCGTGAAGTAGAATTGACCAGCGACACTAATATTAAGGCATTTGAAAGTGTGGATCAGATTGTGATGAATCAATTAATCAGTGTAGAAAGCGACACTTACGACGTAAACCTTTTACTAGATATCTATAACAACTTATGATTCGTATCAAAGATTTAACTGTTAAGAATTTCATGAGCGTGGGTAATCAAACTCAGGCTGTGGATTTTTGTAAAGAACAACTGACATTGGTTCTAGGTGAAAATCTGGATCAAGGTGGCGATGACAGTGGTAGTCGAAATGGCACAGGCAAAACCACCATTGTCAATGCCTTAAGTTATGCCTTATTTGGTCAGGCTCTTACTAATATTAAGAAAGATAACCTAGTCAACAAGACCAATAATAAGAACATGTTGGTCACACTGAATTTTGAAAAGAACGGTGTAAGCTATAAAATAGAACGTGGTCGTAGACCTAATATTTTTAGATTTTTTATCAATGGAGAGGAGCAAGACACTGACAATGTTGACGAAAGTCAAGGTGATGTCAGAGAAACTCAACGTGATTTAGACACACTTCTAGGTATGAGTCACGACATGTTCAAACATATTGTGGCACTTAATACCTATACTGAACCATTTCTCAGTATGCGATCTGCTGATCAACGAATGATCATTGAACAATTACTTGGTGTTACTTTACTCAGTGAAAAAAGTGAAAGCTTAAAGGAACAAGTTAGACTAACCAAAGACGAAATTAATCAAGAGTCAGCTAACATTGAAGCTACTAAAAAGAGTAATGATCGTATTGAACAAAGCATTACAGGGCTAACGACCAAGCAACGAGCATGGTGTAAACAACAGAAAGATGATTGTGAAAAAGTTGCTGAAAAGATTTTAGAACTACAAAACATTGACATCGAACATGAACTGGCTCAACATGCTCTACTAAAAAGTTATGACGAGTTGTCGGCTAAGATTCGTAGTCTCAACAAGGAAAAAGCCACATTAGAAACTGCTGTTGGTCAGGCTGAAAAGTCCGTGAACAAGTACAAGAAAGAAGTGGAACAACTTGCTGACAAATCTTGCCCTTCTTGTCAACAACAGTTATTGGATCATAAACATGGTGAAATGACTGAGACTGCCTTGGAAAACTTCAATGAGGCTAAAGAATATTATAAAAAAACTTCAGCCAGTTTGAAAAAGATTCAAAAAGAAATCAAAGACATCGGTGATATAAACGGACGACCTGAAACATTTTACGACACCGTAGAACAGGCATTGAAACATCAAAACAATTTGACCAGTTTGGAAGAAGCATTAGTCAAACGCAGTGATGAAGTAGACCCTTATCAAGAACAGATTGACGAATTACGCAATACAGCCATACAGGAAGTTAGTTGGGATCGTGTTAACCAACTAAACAAACTAAAAGAACATCAGGAATTTTTACTTAAATTATTGACCAGCAAGGACAGTTTTATTCGTAAGAAAATTATTGATCAAAACTTGGCCTATCTCAATAATAGATTGACCTACTACTTAGACAAGATGGGACTGCCACATGTGGTTAGGTTTCAAAATGATCTCACAGTGGAAATTACACAGTTGGGTCAAGACTTGGACTTTGACAACTTGTCACGTGGCGAACGTAATAGATTAATCTTAGGTCTAAGCTGGAGTTTCCGTGATGTGTGGGAAAGTTTATATGACAATATTAATTTATTGTTCATTGACGAACTTATTGACAACGGATTAGATGCTAGTGGAGTAGAGGGTGCGTTGGCTGTACTCAAAAAGATGGCACGTGAACGTAACAAAAATATCTACTTGATCAGTCATAAGGATGAATTGATTGGCCGTGTAAACAATGTGTTGAAGGTCATCAAAGAAAATGGCTATACTAGCTATGCCAATGATTTGGAGATAGTTGAATGATTCCAAGAGATGAAGAATTGCATGACAAATTAATGGAAGCTTTTAGAGAATATTTCAAAGCCAATCAAGCATGGTTGGCCAAAGGCACACGTAGAGCAGGCATGGACACTAGGCATTGGCTCAGTGAAATACGTCATTACGCCATCATGCGAAGGCAGGAAATTCAAGTATGGCGCAGAGCAATAGAAAAAGAAAAGGCACAAAAACAACTTCAAAAGGCACAGGAACAGGCAGAGAAAGACGCTATATAGTTGATGTCATGGTATTATCAAGATCAACTAGTCACAGAAATCTCAGGAGATTATATAGGCTTTGTCTACATCATAACAAATTTAACCACAGATAAAAAATACATAGGCAAAAAACTTGCCAAGTTCGCCAAAACCACCTATAAGGTTGTTAAGCTGAAAAACGGCACAAAGAAAAGAAAAAAGATTCGAGGCAAAATAGAAAGTGACTGGCAAGAATATTATGGCTCCAACGACGAACTCAACAAAGACGTATTAACATTAGGCAAAGAAAATTTTAGGCGCGACATACTTTACTTTTGTAAAACCAAAAGTGAATGTAGTTATATTGAGGCAAGAGAACAATTTTCAAGGCGTGTATTAGAAAGTAACGATTACTACAACGGGCATATTCAGGTCAGAGTTCACGGCAAACACATCATAGGCAAACAGTTAAACGGTTAAAGCTGGCGCAGGCTAATTTCATGCGATTCTATACCTGGACATGCGTGTCACAGGGATGAAAAACTCCAGCCGTTAGGAGGACTCAACCACTACCCGCAAGGATGAGGATAGCAAAATGCCGCTATTTGGTTGTTTGAAAAGGATTAACAGGCTAAAAGAAGGGGCTCTGATGAAAAAGATACAACCCCACGGTAGTTAGGCAAGACTATATTTGTTTAATTATTTCCCGTCGTATAGAAGACTGGGCTCGAGGTACAGGATGACCGCCTCTGTAATGCCCTAATATAGTATCGGACTAAGCAACTCGCATAATGTCTTTCGTTCTCCCGGCAACGGGAGAAGTACGTCCACACAATCTGCATAATATTAAAAAGCTTCGCTGAAGAAAAATGTTTTAAGACGTGAGTCTTAAAACAGAGTGAGCTTGCTCACTCTCAAATATTAAATTAATGGCATACCAGTTTTATTAGTTGTTTCAATATTGTCTTTGATAATCTTATACATTATCTTTCTATCTTCATAACTATAAAGGTATAGTAGGTCATTGGCTGTGACTCCTCCTCTCATATACCATGCTATTTTATATAAATCTTCTTTGAACTCTAAAGCTTCAAGATCTAATTTATTAATATATTGTTCAATATCAGAGTTTGAGGCGTAAAGGAGTCTTAGCCGAAAAAACTTGATTGATCCAAACTCAGTTGGATTTTATTGTCAGCACCACATTCATCGCATACTACTGGTGTTTCTGGAATTTCCCATAGGTTTTTATTTTCTTCTATTTTCTTTTTGATAGTGCCAAACACGGTCTTTTCAACATTCTTCAACCATTCTTCAATGTATTGTTTTTCTGTGACCACTATGTCGTCTACTATGACATTTTCCACAGCCATTAAAAATAATTCTATTTGAAGTTCACTGAGTCTTATGTAAATTTCATTAATTTTAGCTTTTTTATCTTCCTCACTTAGATCTGTTGTTTGATTTAAAGTTTTTTGAAGTTTAAAATTTTCCATGCTAAAATAACTCATTTCACTGTATTTTAATGGACGAATAATAATTTCTAAATTATCTTGGATGGTGATTTTATTACTGAATTTTAAATTGCTAAAATAATCAATAATTGAGTTTAATGGTATGTCGTAATCATTTTCAGTGCCGCATTTATTGCAAGTTTTAGTCACTGTCACATTATTTCCAAATGTGGCAATCTTAATTCCAGCCAGTATAGTATCAATATCGATGACTGGGATGTTTTTAGCATCTTTAATATAAGGACAACAGCTTTCTATAATTCTAATTGTGGACTCACCGTTAAACAATGCGTCTGGAGTTTTGACTAGTATTTCGTCAATGCCTGTCATGGCCAATATGGGGAAGTGTGTATGATCTCCCACCAGGGCTCCAGGTTCATAGTAAACTCCTTTACTGGGCAAGCTAATATAAATTTTAGGTTGTCTAAAGAATTTTTGTAGGGGATTGTTCATAGTGTATTTCCAATTATTATGCGTATTTATACTAGCATAAAATGGGGTGGATTAAAAATTTACCATAATTTGGTAACTAAATAAACTTATGAAAGTCATAGAAATTATCAGCGAAATGCCAACTTTTAGTCAAAAAAATCCAGTGATCACTGGAAACATGAGCATTGAGCAAAAGATTTTTGGTAAAATTCCAGGCGGATCAATCTTATTAAGGTTTTTTCAATTTATTGGTGTTGTTTATTTTGTTACTGATTTTGTCAAACAAAAAGAAAAGCTCAATAATGATTTTAATCAATTTAAAAAAGCCAATGGAGCTGTGCCTAAAACTAATCAATTCAGTGGCAGTACATCAATTCAAGATGCACAAACTCAATATTATGACCAAATGGAACAACTTGTGGGCAAAGTTGCAGCATCAATTGTACTGGCATGGTCTAGAGGCGGGTTTCAAAAAATACTTGGTGGTATACAAATTTTACTTAGATTTATCCCAGTTGTTGGGTGGATACCATCAGTTATTGTGGGCATACTTAAATATGTTCTTACCTTATCTCCAGCACTGACATTAATTTGGTTTGAAAAAAGCAACGATTTTTTAACACAGTTTATTAAAAAAATATTGTACAGTATAATTGGATGGCCAGTAACTGAAGGCTGGAATTCAATTATATCCATTGGTGCTAGTGTGTTAAAAGCTGCTGGCGTTGAAAAAATAATGGGCAAACCAGTGGATAAACTTGAAAATGATCTAACAATTCCCACTGATCCTGAAGGTCTTCACGGAATTCTTCACGGTGTTAGTACTGGTCTTGGCGGTTCCAATAATAAAGGACCTAGAATAGGCGACATTGTTGCCACTGACAAAGATGGGTTTTTAACATTAGAACCTCAATTTTATTATGTACCTCAAGTTAAAAATGACATAGCATTGTCAATCAAAGATGGAAAGGGCAATCCATTAGATAAAATCCCTAAAAGACCTAATGCCATATATCCTCAATGGTTGCCTAATCAAGAGACGTTTACTTTGCCTAATGGGTTTGTGGATCAATGGGAAAAATTTAAAGGTAAAAAATAATGGCTGATCCTTCAGGAACCCCTATTACTTTATCAGATGAAAGTGTAGAAAAACTGGCAAAAGCCATGAAAGGCAGTGGTGGCGGTGGTCGTGGTGGCGGAGGTGATACCAAATCGTCTAATGAAGCACTGGGTTCTTTTACAAGTGCTTTAAAGAGCATGGATGGCCCAACAAAGGGCGCTTCTTCAGCATTTTTAAAAGTTGCTGAAGATATTAATGCTGGGTTACCAGCATGGCAAAATCTTAGTAAAACTGGTATAAGTTTTGGCAACAGTATTGTAGACATGCAGACCGCCGCAAAAGGTGCAAGACTAGGTCTGAATGAATTTAATGATATTCTTGATCAAAACAAGGCTAGTCTATCAGGATTTGGTGGCAGCCTTGACAAGGGTGCTAAGGAATTTGCTGCTGCCAGTAAAAAAATGTTTGATGAGAGCACCACGGCAACTGATAGTCTACGTAATTTAGGGTATACCAATAAGGATCTAAATGAATTACTAGCAATGCAGATGGGTTCTATTGGTGCCAGTATGGCATCGGGTAAAGAAAGAGACGAGTTAGCCATCAAAGCCACAACTGACATGGCCAGAGAAATGGATCTCATGGCCAAACTAACTGGCAAGAGTCGTGAAGAGCAGATGGATGCTCAAAAGAAATTGGCAGCTGATCAGGCTTATCAAGCTAAGTTGCGTTTAGCAACTCAAAACATGAGTGATAAGGAAGCTGCTGAGTATAAATTGAAGATGGATCAGCAGTATGCTGCTGCCAATGCTCGAGGTCAAGGTCAGTTATTTAAAGAGACTTTTTTATATGGTACTGCGGTAACTAAAGAAGCAATAGGACAAGTAGTTGCTGGTGGTAAGTCTGCCATAGCCACATCTGAACAGGCCAAATTGGCAGCCGATGGAAATTTTGAGGACGCTAAGAAAAAATCCAAAGAGTCTCAGGTAGAAGCGGACAAATTAAGAAATAACGCTGCTCAAAATCAAATGATAGTGCAATCTGGATTAACCGAGATTGGCGGCTCGTTTTCAAAATTTGCCGCTGCCAATCAAACTCACGCAGAGGGCGTTGAAAAAACTCGAAAGGAGATGGAGCAAAAATTAGGTAGAAAAGTAGATACTGACGAGGCTGCGGAAGAGTATGAGAAGACAGTTGCAGCACAGCAAAACGCCACTGATGAATCAACCAAAGCAACTGTAAATTTTAATCAAAGAATGAAGGATGTTGAATCAGCAGTAATGAGTGGACTTGTTCAGCCTCTGAATAAAGAGTTAAGTCCTTCATTAAAAAGATTGAATGAAGATGTTCTTGGTGCAAGCGGGGTATTTAAAACGTTTACCAAGAAGGGGGAAGAAGCCACCAAATCAGGTATGCAAAAGGCCAAGACTGGCGAAGGTACTCCTACCGCTGCAGAAATGGTAGGATTTATAACTGGGAAAGCAGCTGGAGCGGTAAACTCATTTGTTGCTCCAAAGCCTGGAACTAGAGATGGCGGTACATTGGAAAAAACTGGTAGCCCAATAGAACCTATGGATGCACTAGTTAAAATTCACAAAGATGAAACTGTGTTGGATCCTGACTCCACTAAGAAATTAGCCAAACAATTATCTGATAGTTCCAAAGCAAAATTTGATATCAAAGGCATGACTGGCGAACTTGGTGCTGCTAGTGGTGCTGGTACTGTTAAGATGCCTGGTATTGACATCAATAAAATACTCACAGATATTAAGACCACAGTCAGTAAGGTAGAAGTATCTAACTGGCCAAAAGAACTTACAGAATTAAAAAAACTTACAGCAGTACAAACACAACCTGCACCTGCTGCCAAAGCAGCTGAACCTAAAAAAGAAGAACCTAAAAAAGAAGAACCTAAAAAAGAAGAACCTAAAAAAGAACAGCCTAAAATAGAGCCTAAAAAAGTAGAGTCTAAAAAAGCTGATGATGATGAGGCAGCAATAGCCCGTGAAGATCTTGCCTCATTGGAAGCAGCAAGAGCTAAAAATCAAAAAGAATCTAAAGTAGAGCCAACCTCTCCCAACAGTTCTCAGTCTTATTCTTTTAATGGAAAGGAAGTTAGCAAGGAAGACTTTGACAAGAAAATGGCAGCTAATCCACAGTTAGCCAAACTGATGGAGATGACCCAAGCTAATCTAGCCAAAGCCAAAGGTGGCGAAGGTGGTGCGGGCAGAGCTGGTGGCGGCGATCGAATGACAGAAGCAGAAGCCGCAATGGAACGTATGAAAGCTTTTCAAGCACAAATTAGTAAAGATTTAGAAGAGGGAGCAGCAAAGGAGTTAGATACTAAAAAGTCTATTTTAGAAACTACACAAAAAAATCTTGATGAAGAATGGAATTTTAAGAAAAAGGCTGCTGACGATTTAACCAGTGATCAAAAATCAATGCTTAAAGAAATGTCAGGATTGACATTAGAAGAAGCCAATGCACGATTAACGGCTAATAAAGATAAAAATCGTGCAGCTATGGAGGAGATAGCTGATGTTAACGCTAGAACAGATGCTATAAAATATCAAGCTCTTACTGCTAATCGTGCCTTGACAGAAAAGGAACAAGCAGAAATTGAGGCTATTGAAAAACCTCTTAAAGAAAAACAAGAACGTGAACGTGAAGCAAATGCAAAAAGTAATGACGAATATAAAGCATTACAAGTACTAGTTGCAGAAAAATCAAAAGACATTTCTAAAGACATGAAGGATGCCTTGCCAGTTCAAAGTATGCAAGATCTAACAAAAAAATCAGAAGACCTAGCAAAACGCCGAGAAGGCATTGAGGATAGACTGGCAGCTAACCAAGCTAGAGTAGCTGCATTACGAGAAATAGCTGGTGAAAGAGATTTAACAAATGAAGAACAACGTCAATTAAAAACATTTCAGAATGGTGTAATAAGAGCTGAAAATAATCTTAAACGTAATTTAGAAGAGCAAGCCAAACTAGATGAGGCCTTAGGTAAAGTTAAAAAAGAATCAAATGAAAATGAGCTTAAGAGCGCCGAGCAGCAAGCACGGGATAAAATGGAGTTGGACGCCATTAATAATGATGAGGAACTTGAAGCAGCACAAGCGGATGTTGCCGCACAGGCTAAATTCAGTTACGTTGACAAAGATAAAATTGGTGAGGATATTGACAGTGTAGTACCAAGTAAATCAGAGGCTGATCTTGCAGCAGAAAAGGCAGCTCGAGACAAAATGGAGTTGGACGCCATTAATAATGAGGAGGAACTTGAAGCAGCACAAATTGATACAGCAGCACAGGCTAAATTCACTCATGTTGACAAAGATAAAATTGGTGAGGATATTGACAGTGTAGTACCAAGTAAGGGTGCCACTGATGCAGAAATGAAAGCCGCCGAAGCACAGGATAACATAGACAAGGCCATAGAAAGACAAAAAGAAGCACAACAAAAATTAAATGATTTGTTAATGGGGGCCAGTGAAGAAGACATAGGCGAACAGTATGAATATTATGCTCGGCAATTAGATGAGGCCAATCAGAATTTGGCAGAAGTAGTTGATGAGTCAATGGGAGATTTGGCTCGTGGAATAAAAAATTCAGGTGATGATTTTGCTGATAGTACAGAAGATGTCATGGATGATATAAAAAGTCTCATACCTGGCCCTACTGATGAGGAAATGCAAGCCATTGCTGACCAAGATGCACAAAATAAAGAACTAGAGAATCAACAAGCAGAACAAGCAAATCTAGACAAAATAAATGAGGCCAATGGCGGGGACATTTTGGCCAATATGGACACTGGACCCAAGTACAGTGAACAAGCTGCTGCTGAACCTGCTGATACATTGGACAGATCTAAAATATCATTTGGCAGTGTGACTAAAATTGGACCAAATGGCATGCCAATTTTAGCTCCGCCTAAAAAAGATGAGAAAGCTTTACCTAAAGTAGAAAATCCAGATGATGCTAGAGAAAATGCCAAATTTAACAGACAAGCTGAAGAGTCTAAAAAAGCAGCAGAAGCTAAAACAAAAGCAGAAGCAGATAAAAAAGACAAATCAGGTGAGAAGAGCGAAACAAAAAGCCTAGACGACGTGGTAAAAACCTTAGAAAAATTAAATACTGCTATGGAAAAACTAATTGCAGTAAATAATTCAAATGGTTCATTGCTGAGAGATCAAATTAAAGCTACTAAGGGAGTTGCATCGGCAGCTAGCGGAAACGTAATAGGAGCACATTGATGAGTTGGCGTAGATATTTTACCCCAGCACCCAGTACCAATAATCTTTCTGGTACTAGCAGTCCCATGGGCAACGGTAACAAAGCAGGTCCTGCTCGTAGCAATTACAGTAGCTACTTGCCAGACATTTATGTAGGCAGTCCCAATAGAATAGAACGTTACATGCAGTATGATACTATGGACATGGATCCAGAAGTTAATGCTGCACTAGATATTCTAGCAGAATTTTGCACACAGAAAAATAAAGAAAACAACACAACCTTTCATCTCAGTTTTAAAGATAAAGCTACTAATTCAGAGATACGAGTACTAAGAGAATATGTACAACAATGGTTTAAAGTACAACAATTTGACACAAGGTTTTTTCGCATAGTTCGTAATACTTTCAAGTATGGCGATGCGTTTTTTATTAGAGATCCAGAAACACAAAAATGGTTTTATGTAGATCCTAGTAAATTAGTCAAAGTCATTGTGAATGAGAGTGAAGGCAAAAAGCCTGAGCAGTACGTAGTGCGTGACCTAGCACCTAATTTTCAAAATCTAGTAGCCACACAGATTCAAACCAGTCCTCAGCAAACTAATAATAGAGGTAGTAATTATATTGCAGGTGGTGGACTAACTAGAGGGTCAACTGGTGCGTACCCAACACAGTATGGAGATAGATTTCATATTGGTGAAAATGAAATGTCTATTGATGCTGCCCATGTGGTACATTTAAGTTTGAGTGAAGGTTTAGATAACAACTATCCATTTGGAAATAGTTTATTAGAACAAGTGTTCAAAGTATATAAACAAAAAGAACTATTAGAAGATGCCATCTTAATCTATCGTATACAACGTGCGCCAGAGCGTAGAATATTTTATATTGATGTGGGTAATATGCCTAGCCATATGGCCATGGCCTTTGTGGAACGTGTTAAAAATGAAATACATCAGCGTCGTATTCCCAGTCAAAGTGGCGGTGGTATGAATGTTATTGACAGTGCTTATAATCCATTAAGTATCAGTGAAGATTATTTCTTCCCACAGACTGAAGGCGGCAGAGGCAGCAAAGTTGAAACATTAGCAGGTGGTACAAACTTAGGCGAGATTGACGATCTCAAATACTTTACCAACAAGTTATTTAGAGCATTAAGAATACCATCCAGTTATTTGCCTACAGGAGCAGATGATAGTCAAGCACAGTATAATGATGGTAGAGTGGGTACTGCTTATATTCAAGAATTACGTTTTAATAACTATTGCATACGTTTGCAGACCTTATTAACTGGTGTGTTTGATCAGGAATTCAAACGTTATTTGCACAGTAAAGGTATCAATATTGATACTAGTTTATTTGAGATACGTTTTCAACCACCTCAGAACTTTGCTGCTTATCGACAATCTGAAGTTGATGGACAGAGAATTAACACATTTAATACCATACAGGCTATTCCTTATATCAGTAAGAGGTTTGCCTTGAAGAGATTCTTAGGACTCAGTGAAGAAGAGATGGCAGAAAACGAAAACTTATGGAAGCAGGAAAAGGGCATGAGTAACATTACTGGTACAGATGCCAGTGGTGAATTGCGCAGTGCAGGTGTCAGTGCTGCTGGCATCGACAGTGATTTGGAATTAAACAGTGATACTAGCGCCCCAGAGGATATGGCTCAAGCTGCTGGCGGTATGCCTCCAGGAGTTGACACTGGCATGGGTATGACAGCAGGTGCAGGCGGAGCACCCCCTCCAGTTTAATAAATAGATATATGATCCTAAGAGAGTTATTCTACCTCAATCCTGAAACACAAAAAGTTGGCAACGACTTTAGGTTTGATTCAGCACGAGATGTTGAAGAACTTTTACGTAGTGACACAAGAAAAACTAGACTCACTTTAAAACAGATAAATGATTTAAGGAAAGGCTCGGAAGCGCATATTTTAGAAATGGAAGAAGAACTTACATTTGTTCAAAGTATGTATGGGGCCGAACCTGCTGCCCCAGCAGCTTAAATTATTAACTTATTAAAGGATTAGTTATGGATTGGAATCTCAGTTTATATGGCATGATTGGCCAGCAGCACAGGAATTTTCTTTCTGTTTTTGAAAAATTTTTCTCTCAAGTAAAGCCAGTAAATATTGTGGAAATTGGTACTGGTCATGGCGGCGCAGCTATGGCTCTATATAATGATGTTTTAAAAAAATTAAATTACCAATTTAGTTATACCACTTATGATATAATTAATTTAGGACAATATCAGCAATTAAGAGACTCTGGAATTAATGTACGTTGTTGTAATTTGTTCAGTGATGATTACGGTAGTATTAGAGCCAGTAATTACGAAGAAATTAAAAATGCTATTCAAAGTCCAGGTACTACTGTATTGATGTGTGATGGCGGTAACAAAATCAACGAAGTCAATTTGCTAGCAGACCTGCTCAAGCCAGGCGATTTTATCATGGCACATGATTATAGTGAGAGTAAGGAGTACTTTGAAAAATACATTACTCCTAATGAATGGTTATGGTGTGAAATCACTTTTGCAGACGTAAAGGAAGCATTGGATAGAAATAAGTGTGAGCCTTATATGCAAGATGAATTCCAGTCTGTTGTTTGGATGTGCAGACGTAAGCCTCTATGAAAAGAAGTTTCGTGTTTGGCAATGGTCGAACACGACTTAACATGGGATTTGATGAAGTTAAGCCATATGGACTAATCTACGCCTGTAATGCAGTTTACAGAGATTTTAGTCCAGATTATCTTGTGGCTGTGGACAGTAAGATGGTCAATGAAATAAATGAAAGTAAGTATCAATTGACTAATCAAGTATGGACTAATTATATCCCTAATTACAAAAATTACGAAAAATTTAATTACTTTGAACCTAATTTAGGTTGGAGCAGTGGCCCAACAGCATTAAATCTAGCTACTAGTCATAGACCTGATGAGGTCTATATTTTTGGTTTTGATTATGAAGGTCTCAAAGGCAAAATCAATAATGTCTATGCCAACACAAACAATTATAAAAAGAGTTCAGACCCAGCTACCTACCATGGTAATTGGCTTAGACAAACTGAAAAAATAATAAAAGACAACAGCACAGTAAAATATTATAGAGTCAATGTGGAGACTTTTTTTGATCCACCTTGGCGTTATGATAATTATAAACGACTATTTTTTAATGATTTTAGGGACATAATGTCCAGCTGGGAAAAAATACGTTAAAATCACATCATTATCAACCAATTTTTACAGTTATATGTAAATATACTTGACAGCTCATTACCTATAGGAGAACAAAATGACAGATCGTTCAAAATTCGAGCAGATGCTTGAGCACCTTATCAATGACAATGAGGCCAAAGCACGAGAATTATTTCATGACATCGTAGTAGCTAAATCCCGTGAGATTTATGAGAACCTATTAGCCGATGATTTTGAAGAAGAAGAAACAGAAGAAAGCATGGAAATGGAGCCTGAAGAAGATATGGACGTAGGCATGAGTCCAGAGGAAGCCATGGGCGGTGACGAAGCTGACGACATGTTAGGTGATGTTGAATCTGATGATGACATGGGCGGCGATGACATGGGCGACATGGGCGATGATGAGTTTGGCGGCGATGACGAAATGGGCATGGGCGGTGAAGAAGAACTAGGTGATCGTTTAGACGACCTAGAAGCAGAATTAGAGGCCCTTAAGGATGAGTTTGAAAGCCTAATGGGCGGTGAAGAAGGCGAGGAAGGCGGCGACGACATGGGCGGCGACGACTTTGGTGGTGAAGAAGAAGAGGAAGAAGGCGAAGAAGAAAGCATGTACTTCGAGAAGCGTGATGAAGATGACGAAGACGAAGATGATGAAAAGACTGACGAAGACTTTATTCGTGAATATGTAGAAAAAGTTGGCGGTGGCAAAGACTATACTAGCTTTGGTAAAATGGGCGACGACGGTGTAAACACCAAGTCAATCGTAGCTGGTAAGAATGACATGGGCGGTACAGCTAAGAATTTAAATCAAGGCGGTACAGAAACTCCAACATTTGCTAATCAAGGACAATTGAAAGGCACTGGAGTATTCAAAGGTGGTAAGCCACAGCTACAAGATGGCGGAAATATTAATGTTCCAGGTGGAAAAGCTGGTAAAACAGCATTTAAGAAGAAAGAGCCAGGACACGGGGCTGAGAAGAAGAGCACAGGTGACAATGGTGACAGAAGTGCTGACAGTCCAATCAATGGCGCTCCAGGAAGAGCAAAGTAAAAAGATAGATGAACTACTTACGTGAAAATCTCAGTTTCGACCAAGCCCGTATGGTGGTCGAATCTGACGGCCAAGACGGCAAAAACCTTTACATGAAGGGTATCTGCATTCAAGGCGGCATCAAAAATGCCAACCAGAGAGTATATCCTGTAGATGAAATTGAAAGAGCTGTCAAAACTTTGAATGATCAAATTACAGGCGGATATAGCGTTTTGGGCGAAGTAGATCATCCAGATGACTTAAAGATCAATTTGGACCGTGTGTCACACATGATTACTGAAATGTGGATGGACGGTCCAAATGGTTATGGAAAATTCAAGATATTGCCAACACCCATGGGCCAACTAGTGCGTACTATGTTGGAAAGTGGAGTCAAGTTGGGAGTATCAAGCAGAGGTTCTGGCAATGTCAGCGGTGATGGAACTGGCAAAGTCAGCGATTTTGAGATTATCACAGTAGATGTGGTGGCTCAACCTAGTGCTCCTGGAGCATATCCCACACCAATTTATGAACATATCATGAACGCTAGAGGTGGCCATAATGCTTTACGCATAGCGAAAGAGGTCAAGGGTGATCCAAAAGCACAAAAATACATCAAAGAGAGCTTATTAAAAATAATAAGCAAACTCCAATAAAAGGAGAATCACATGTTGGACGTATTGAAAGGCTTATTTGAAAACAATGTGGTTAGTGAGAGTGTAAGAGTACAAATTGAGGAAGCATGGGAGGCTCGCATTGCCGAGAACCGTGAACAAGTGACTCAACAACTTAGAGAAGAATTTAGTCAACGCTATGACCATGACCGTCAAGTCATGATCGAAGCAATCGATCGTATGATCGGTGATCAGTTGGCTCCTGAAATTGCTGAGTTTGCTGAAGATCGTGCCCAACTTATTGAAGCTAAGGCCAAGTATGCAGTTAAGATGAAACAAGACAGTAAAAAATTAAAAGAATTCGTTCTTAGAAGTTTAGCTGGCGAAGTCAAAGAATTGCATGAAGACCAAAAAGCTATGGCCAGTAAGTTCTTTAAATTAGAAGAATTTGTAGTAGAAGCACTTGCTAATGAAATTGCGGAATTTTATGCAGATAAGAAAGATCTAGCAGCTACCAAGGTCAAGTTGATCAAGGAAGGTCGTGCTGCATTAGGTCAGATGAAGAAACAGTTTGTCAAACGTGCTGCTGTAATGGTTGAAGGGTTAGTTACTAATAACTTGAATAAAGAATTAGTGCAGCTAAAAGAAGACATTGAATCAGCAAGAAGGGCAGATTTTGGACGTAGAATATTTGAAGCGTTTAGTAATGAATATCAAGCTAGTTACTTGAATGAGAAATCAGAAACAAGTAAATTACTCAAAGTCGTTAATAAAAAGGACTATGAGATCGCTGAAGCACATACTGTACTATCAAAGGCTCAAAAGGTCATTGAAAGCAAACAGACAGAAATTCGTGTACTAAGAGAAAATATTCAAAGAAAGGCAATCATGAGTGAGCTATTGGCTCCATTGAACTCAGAACAAAAGGGAATTATGAGCGAGCTTTTGGAAACTGTTCAAACTCAGAGATTGAATGAAAGTTTTAACAAGTATTTGCCAACCGTTATCGACGGTGGCGGTGCTCCAAAGAAAAGACAGGCACTTGTAGAGGCAAAAGAAATTACCGGTAACAAGTTTACCAAAGAAACAACAACAATCAGCAGCGAGCCCGATAGTAACATCGTTGATATCCGTCGCCTGGCTGGACTATAATTAAGGAGATTATATAATGTCACAACTACTAACAAGTCGTTGGCAGGAGACCAAAGAGGCCCTACTAGAAGGTCTTCAAGGTACAAAGAAATCAGTGATGGGTGTTACTTTAGAAAATACACGTAAGTATTTGGCAGAGAGCGCAACAGCTGGTGGTACCTCTGCCGGCAACGTAGCAACTTTAAACCGCGTGATTCTTCCAGTAATCCGTCGTGTTATGCCAACCGTTATTGCTAACGAGTTACTAGGCGTACAACCAATGACTGGACCAGTTGGTCAAATCCATACTCTACGTGTTCGTTATAGCGACAGCGTTAATGCCAATGGCGACGTTGTTGGTGTAACAGCAGGTGAAGAGGCACTAAGCCCATTCAAGATTGCTGAGCAGTATTCCGGTGCTAGCACTGGTAAGGCTGCAAGTACAGCGGCTCTTGAAGGCGTAGCTGGAAAGCGTATGAGCATTCAAATCCTCAAGCAAACAGTTGAAGCTAAGACACGTAAGCTATCAGCTCGTTGGACATTTGAGGCAGCTCAAGACGCACAAGCACAGCAAGGTATTGATATCGAAGCTGAAATCATGGCAGCTCTAGCACAAGAAATTACTGCTGAGATTGACCAAGAGATCCTAGCAAGCCTAAACAGCTTGGCAGGTACAGCAGCGTTGACATATAACCAAGCACAGGTCAGTGGTACAGCCACATTCGTTGGTGACGAACATGCTGCTCTAGCAGTTCAAATCAATCGTGTTGCAAACATCATTGCACAGCGTACACGTCGTGGCGCTGGTAACTGGGCAGTTGTAAGTCCATTTACACTAACAATTCTACAAAGCGCAACAACATCAGCTTTTGCACGTACCACTGAAGGTACATTCGAAGCTCCAACAAACACCAAGTTTGTTGGTACACTAAACGGCGCAATGAAGATTTATGTTAACACATATGCTCAAGATACCGCTGATATCCTTATTGGATACAAAGGTACAAGTGAAAGTGATGCAGCAGCATTCTATTGCCCATACATTCCATTGATGAGCAGTGGTGTTGTACTAGATCCAACAACATTCGAACCAGTCGTAAGCTTTATGACACGTTACGGATATGTTGAACTTTCCAACACAGCAAGTTCTCTTGGTAATGCAGCAGACTACCTAGGCAAAGTAGGTATTAATAGCGGTAACGTTAAGTTCAGCTAATCTGTATTAGTCAATGAGCGACTTTTAAAAGGCACTATTCGTAGTGCCTTTTTTATGACTGAATAAATAAGTGCATGATAATTGAACTACATATTTTTACTAATTCCACAGTACATGCACCATCAACTACTCATATTGAAAATACCTATAAGTCCTTTATAGATACTTTCAAATATAAGGTAAAAACCACAGTTTGGTGTGATCGTAATCCCAATGTAGAAGCATCAGAAGAATATATTAATAATTTAAAAAAAATATTCCCCATTGTTAATCATGAAGTTGGTGGAATGAGTCATGGATATCATATGGCTGTTAATACTAGTAATGCTGAATTTTTGTTTATGTTAGAGCATGACTGGGATTTTCTTGCTAAAAATATCAAACATACTTTGCCACAAATTGTAGATGGTATGCGTAAAGACGACATTTTACATTTAAGATTCAATAGAAAAGAAGAAGGCAATCAAGATGACATAATAGCATCTAGAGGCATGGATTTGAATGTGGTAGAAGTTAAAGGAAAAGTTTTTGATTTTTGCACAACCGATTGTGTCAGCAACAATCCTCATATTATTAATAGAAAACGCTGGCGAGATGAGGCAGCACGTCATACACATTATGTAAGATTTAGCGGCGCTTATGGTTTGGAAGAATTTTTAACAGCCAGCCCAATTCGCGGTGCTATGTACGGCCCAATGGGTCATCCTCCCACAATATATCATACAGACGGCAAGCATCTAACTAGACAGTATTGATAAATAATTTGTCTAGATAATTATGGGGTTCCCGCCCCGTAGGCCTAGAACGCCATTAAAAGGAGAAAAAAATGGGACGTCCACTAAGTAAAGATATTAACGGTGTCAAGGTAATTGGCACATTCACAGGTGATGCAGGTATTAGAGTAGCAGGCAGGTTTAACGGTATATCTAATAATGGTTATTGGATTGTTAAACAACGTGGTGCAAAAACTTATGTTGTTTCAAGAGATGGCACAACATTTCAAACTGGTGTATTAGCTGCAAGTGTGGTCAGTGATGGTGATATTTTAATCACCGGTTCTACAGATACAGCAAAAACACCTACACCAGGATACACACCCTCAGCAGGATCAATTGCCATTGCCAAATTGACCAAGAGATTGGCCACTGATTTTAGTGGGAACACATATACATGGTATCTAAGTAACTACCAAGATAGTACAGGTGATTTTATTGTATTAACCCCAACGACCTAATATGTCAAAAGTTCTAAGAATTCAAGAAGGTGGCTATAAAATCATTGCCAAAAATGGCAGTGAAATTAAACTTGACACTGGTGAAACAGGGCAGGTCACTATCATTGGAAGCTTAAATGTCACTGGCGTTGCCAACTATGTCAACGTCACTGACATGCAAGTTGAAGATAACATCATTGAATTAAACAGAGGTGATAAGGGCACTAATGGAATTTCTAGAACTTTAAATGATGGGCAAGCTGGCATAATGATTCAAAGGGGTGTTAACCCAGACAAATATGCAGCTCAAATGTTTTTTGATGAGGAAATAAGTCATTACAATCCAGTGCTAGGTACTAGAGTTGATGGTAGTTTTGTACTAAAAAATAGTAATAATGATCTTGTTGGCTTACAAATTAATAATATAACTACTGGCAGTGCCACCAGAAATTTTAGTAGTTTAATATTTGATTTAGGTGATAGCGGGGTGTTATCAGTTAGGATAGATCCTACAAGTAATCCCTATCAAGATAGGATAAGTGAAGGTAATGATATTCCAAACTTAGCATTTTTAACAAATTATGTTGCTGCTGAAGCAGGTAATGCTCTTATTGAAAAAATGTATAGGTATAAAAACGTTGGCGGATCGTTTATTAAAACTAATACTGGAATACAAACTTATGATACACAGGCTTCAGATGCAAGAACTGAAGTTCAAATATCAGTTTCAGATCCGCAGTCTACATTTAAAAGAGTTAAATTTATTGTGGACAATGATGGTATATTAGTTGGTGATGTATTATCACCAAGTACATCTAAAATTAGAATATCTGGCACAAGCATCACTACAGAAAATACTAATTCAAGATTGAGTTCGCCATTTACTATAAGCCCATCTGATGGCATAATTAATCTTGAATCAAAAATAACCATAAAAGATACTCCGCCTGAAGAATTAGATCCAATATATCTTGTAGGAAAAAGTTTGATATATACAAGAAGAGAACAGAAGACTGGTGGCACTGGCATATATTATATTAATCAAGGATCTGCAGGTGAATTGATCAGTGCTACCAAGGCCTTAGTTTACGGATTAATATTTTAAGGAATAAAAATGACTTTAAGAAGTACATTACTTAGTGACTCTGCTAGTCCTATAATCCAAGTAGTAACTGGACAACAATATGCCATAACTAGCATGTTTTTTTGTAATACTACTAGCAGTGATAGTATTTTACAGGTACATCTTGTGCCTGATGGTGGCACTTTTAGAAATGATAATAAAATAATTCATAATTTATTAATAAATCCAGGTGACACTTTTACTTTTGACACTGAAAAAATCATTTTAGATTCGGGAGATTCTGTTCAAGCTAAGGCAGACCCAGCCGGTAGTATTAGTGCTACGTTGAGTTATGTCAGGGTTGCGTAATGAAATTTTTAAAAACTTATAAGATTAATAATAAAAAAGCAAAAGATCTATCTGTTACTTATAGAGTAGATCAGCAAATTATTATGGAGTCTACAGTTAGTTTGGCATTGCCAATTGGCACAGGTGATCCTAAGGAACCACCAGGCACTGCACTAAATCAAAGACCTAATATACCATATAATAATAGTGGATTGTTAAGATATAATACCAGTATTCGTGCCTTAGAAGTTTTACAAGAAGGCATTTGGTATGCACTAAAAACTAAAACTCCAGCAGCCATTGTACAACAAGTGTTTACTCCGCCACCTGAAACTGAGTTGATTGGTATTACCTATGTTGATGGCACAGAAGTATATTTTGGTCCCTTAATTGGTCAAAATGATCAGGAACCAGTGGGCCCTAAAAATATATTAGTCTATGTGGAAAATGTGCCGCAGATAGCGTATGCTAATTATGACACGGTTCAAAGTACAGATTTTGTAGGGCAACCAGGCAAAGTATATCCTGCAGGATTATATTTAAGATTCAGTAGCCCACCCCCTATGGGTAAAAATGTCACAGTTTTACATGGGTTTGACTAAGTTTTTTTGTCTTTTGATAAATAAAAATGAGCAGTCAGAATTGGTCTGATTGATCTATTATACTGTGGTAAACCAGCAAAGAACTCGTGAGAGATGTAAATTTGGTTAACCGTGAAACACGGGGTATAGGGGAGCAGTATGGCCGTTGGTCGTATTTCGGGACAGCTCTTAAAGGACAATTTGCTCCGTGATGGAACAAATTTACGCTTTGAGAATGACTTAATTTATCTGCTGGTCAGCGACGCTGACGGAGACAACCATAAGGTTGGAATTAAGACTGCAAATCCAGCCTATACACTAGACGTAAATGGAACAACAAGAAGTACTAACATTTTAGGTACTACTTTTGAAGTTGGTGATATCCATATTGAAAATAATGTTATTAATAGTACAGCAGGCGCTTTAATTTTTGAAGCCGCTACTATTAATGATGACATTAGATTTAATAACGATGTTTTAATAAATGGCAATTTACATGCCACAGGCGCTATCACAGCAGATGGTGATTTGACATTGGGAGACGAAAATACTGACAATGTGGTATTTGGTGCTGATATTAACAGTGACATAATTCCTAATATCACAGACGAATATGATTTAGGAACAGCTGAAAAGAGATGGCGTTCTACTTTTCAACAACAAGTATATGTTGGTGATCTTCTTCTTGAAGAATATACTATCTATAATCTAACTGGGGATATAAGATTATCAGCAAATGGTATTGTTGAAATAGCAAGCCCGACAAAGATCACTGACACATTGCAAGTGATTGGAAATATCACGTTGGGTGATATAGGAATACAGACATTTAATATAGATACTTTGACTGCTGAAGTAAATTTAGTTAATGATACAGCAACAATAGTAAACTTTGCAGGCGATGCTGAAACAATCAATATTGGTAGCAGTGAAGGCACTACCAATATTAATAATAATTTGGATGTTGTTGGCGATGTGACCATTGATGGTGGTGACTTAGATGCTACCACAGAAGAATTTAATCTATTGAACACTACCGTTACAAAAACAGTAAACTTTGCAGGTGGTGCAGATACTATCAATATTGGTGCTGATACTGGTTATACAAATATTAAGAATAATTTAGATGTCACAGGTGATGTGACCATTGATGGTGGTGACTTAGATGCTACCACAGAAGAATTTAATCTATTGAATACTGCTATTACAAAAACAGTAAATTTTGCAGGTGGTGCAGATAATATTAATATTGGTAGCAGTGAAGGCACTACCAATATTAATAATAATTTGGATGTTATTGGTGATGTGCAGATTGATGGTGGTGACTTAACAGTTAGTACAGACGAATTTAATTTGGCCAATACCACAGCCAAAACAGTAAATTTTGCAGGCGAAGCTAATACAGTTAGTATTGGTAGCAGTGAAGGATTTACTAATGTTAATAATAATTTAAATGTCACAGCTGATGTGTATATTGACGGCGGTGATTTAAAGGCATCAACAGAAGAATTTAATCTATTAAATGACACAACTACTAAGGTTAATTTTGCTGGCGAAGCCACAGATATTCAAATTGGTAGTGATCAAGGTGACACCAATGTTAATAACAACTTAACAGTTGATGGTGTTACAAATGTACAAAAAGAATTAACCGTAGAAGGTGATACCACAGTTAATAGTAAATTGACTGTGGAGGGAATTGTAGACGTTAATAACAGTCTATATGTAACAGGAAATACTGATCTAAGTGAATCATTGACAGTTCAAGGTTCAACATCAGTACAGAAAGAGTTGGTAGTTGAGGGAAATACTCAAATGAATAGAGGTTTATCTGTAGAAGGCGAGCTTAAAGCAGGTAAACTTGTTGATACAATAATTGATTGTGGGGAGTACTAATAAGCAGTAATTTTAGCTTTTTTGGTAAATAAAAAAGTTACGTGAAACTTATTCATTAAATTCAAAAGGGAAATTAGATGAGCACTAATATTAGATTTAAACGCAGTGATATACCAGGAAAAGTACCATCACTAGAGGCATTAGAATTAGGTGAGTTAGCAATTAACAGTGCTGACGGTAAACTATTTACTAAACAAGAAATTAAACAACCTGCAGGGTTTTCAGCTATACAAAAGATTGTTGAAATCGGCGCAACATCAGTACCTAACGTACTTTATGTTAGTAAAAGCGGCGATGACAGCAATAGCGGTAAAACATTGGGGGAGAGTTTTGCAAGCCTAAAAAAGGCTCTGAGTGTTGCGACACCTGGCACGACCATATTTTTAAAGAGTGGGGAGTATATTGAAGATAACCCACTAAGAGTTCCTGCTCGTGTATCAGTTGTTGGCGACAACTTGCGTAACACCACAGTTCGTCCAAAAAACCCAACACAAGATATTTTCTGGGTTTACAACGGTGCGTATATTTTCTGTATGAATTTCAAAGGACACATTGCTCCTTCAGCTGCGGTCTGTTTCCCACCAGACGGTAGTGCTGGTGAAATTGTAACTTCCCCTTATACTCAAGCGGTAACCAGTATCACAACAACTGGTACAGGTATGCGTGTTGACGGTGCTGTAACTACTGGCCTACGTTCAATGGTTGCTGATGCGTTTACACAGTACAACCAAGGTGGTATTGGTATTCACATGTTGAACAGAGGAAACACACAGTTAGTTTCCATCTTTACAATTTGCTGCGATATTTCATTCTTATGTGAAAACGGTGGATTTTGCTCGATCAACCTAAGTAACAGCTCATTTGGTAACTACGGTCTAGTAAGTCGTGGTGCTAGTGAAATTTTATATCGTGGTGTTGTTAAGAAGTCAGCAGGACGTCAAATTGTATTTAAGAATTTAGCCAAGCGTCCAAACATTGGTGACGGCGTATTATTTGCCAACTATAATCAAGTTACATGTAATAGAGACAATGGTCTAATTGTTGATAGTTTAGCTCAAGATTTATTATACGAAGGTACTACACAAAGTACATTTGCTGGCCTACGTTATTGGGCCAAAGGCGAAATCACAATTGGTGATCAAGGTCCAGAAACAGTCGCAGCATTAGATCATGCCAAATATGTTGCTGGTTTAATTACTCGTGACGTAGCAGTTACTAAAACATCAGGTAATACTGAAAATCAAGTAGGCAAAGTTGCTGCTGGTGCAACTGATGGCGGTTCTGTAACAGCACAAAGATTAGTACGTGACGGGTTTGCCATTGTCAGTGGAATCGTAGAGAACGGGCCATTAAGTCCAAAAACAATTATTCTTCCAGATTATGACTTGGCTGAACCAGAACTTAAACGTTTAAGAGAACAAGTATTAAGCAAAAAGCAAGAAATTCAAGATCAAACTATTGCTTTTATTAGATCAACTTATCCAACTCTTCAGTATTCTGAATCCAAGTGTTTTAGAGATGTTGGCATTATCATTGATGCTGTAATTAACGATATGATTTTTGGCGGTAATTATTTAAGTATCAAGGCTGCTAGATCATATATAAGCGCCAGTGGATTAGTAATTCCTTCAGGTACAAAAACAGAAACAATTGAAGCTGTTAAATTTGCTCGTGATAAAGTAATTGCTTTAATAACTGAAAATACTGATGCAGTAGACAGTGTCACAGGAAATTTTGAGTTAATTACTAGCTCAATTGACGCTGGCGCAGTAACAACAGCCCCACAATATCCTGATTATCAAGATACAGATGTAACTGTTAAGAATTTAGTTATAAACTTACAAGCTAATAAGACACTTGTTAAACAAATTGTTATTGCTAAAGTTAATGAAAATTATCCAGATTTAATTGGAAATTATGATGAAAATATATGTAAAAGAGATGTAGGATATGTTCTTGATGCAATGTGCTTTGACTTGACCTACGGCGGTAATAGTGAAACAATAGATGCAGCTAAGAGATATTATAGCTATGCTAATGGTTCAAGACAAATTGCTAATTATGAGCGTGTTGCTACAACAGATGCATATGGTATTGCCCAGTTGTACAGTCAACGTGTTGTAATTAATGATCCTATTGAAGGATATTCAGGTAGTCAAAATCTTAACGGTACTGCAACAACTCAAACTCAAGTTAATAACTTAGGTAATTTATTCAAGATATTCCTAAAACAGATTGATTCAGAAATCGTTGGAACTAGTGATTTTATTCAGTCAAATGGTGCTAGATCAACTGACACAGATTTAGATAATGGCTACAAACTATTACAAGCTAACAAGAACTTCTTAAAAGCTGAAGTCATTGCTTATCTAACAAGATCATATCCTGCATTTAACTATGACAGAGTAAAGTGTGCTCGTGACATTGGTTACATTGTTGATAGTGTATGTTTTGACTTAGTACACGGTGGTAATCGTCAAGCTGTTCAAGCAGGTATTTACTACTATGGATTTAACGATGAATCCAACGTGCTAAAGACAGTAAGTCCAAGACAGATTAATCAAACAATCAATGCTTACCTCTACTTAAAAGAGCTATTAGCTGATGTTATTACTTGTACACCAAGACCAAATCCATGGCAAGGTGATGTTGAGCAGAGAACCAGTCTACCACCTGCTACAATTGCCGAGTCATATGCAATTAATAATTTAATTGATGTGATTGTTGAAATTCTACGTGAAGGTCCTAACAACAGTGAGGATTCCATTCAAAGAACTAAACAAGCTATTGGACTAACAGCAAGTACAGATCCTAATAAACAAAAGGCATTTGACTTGCTAGTTGCTAACAAGCAATTTATTCAAGCTGAATTACAAGCTTATATTAACATCAACTGGTATGAAATCAGTGATGGTGATAACACATTTGCTCGTGTAAGTACAGCTACTCCATTATCACTAGGAACAACAACAACTGGGTATCCAATAACAACTTATCAGCCAACTGCTGTTAAGGCTGTAAGAGATGCAATCCTAGCTGCTAAAGAAGATATTACAACAGAAACTATCAAGTTCATGGCTAATAACTTCTTTGATAACTTCAGCTTTAATAAGCCAAAGTGCTACAGAGACGTTGGCTTAATTTTAGATGCTATTCTAAGTGACATGATCTTTGATAGCAACTATAAGACAATTAATGCTGCTATCAGTTATTTCCGTGCTTACGCTAGTGACGTAATTGGACCACAGAAGGTTCAAACTATTGCTGCATTAGAAGCTGCTAAAGTATTAACATTAGAGCGTGTTGTTACTCCAGCAGCTAAGAAAGCAATTAGTACAAGATTTGATATTTTAATTGATATTCTTAAAGATGGCACCGTTGACAATCCTGCAGCTCCTTCATTGGAATATCCAATTCCAAAAAGAAACAGTGATGATGATATTGACAGAGACACTGCTGTTAAAATTCTAAGAGATAATATTGCTTTTATCAAAGAAGAAGTTGTTGATTATATTGATAGTAACTTTACTGTATTGTCATATGATAGAGAAAAGTGTGCTCGTGACGTTGGTATTATTATTGAAGCATTAGGATATGACTTAATGTTTGGCAGTAACTTCCGTAGTATCACTGCTGGTCGTAGTTACATGAGAGTCAATGCTGCTAAAGTTGCAAGTGGTCAAAAATTAGCAACTGTTGGTGGATTCAAACAACTTAAGAAACTAGTTGCTGAATTACTAAAACAAAACAGTTTAGCAGTTAACAGCACAAATAGAAATATGGATATCATCATTGACATCGTAGAAAGCGATGGAATGAATGTGCCAAAATTCATTATTCCTTTCCCAGAAACAGGTCGTGATGTTGGCTATAAGAGAGCTAGAGATCTAGTTGAAAAGAATAGAGGATTTATTATCAGTGAAATCTTGGCTTACATTGATCAAAATGATGTACCAGTTGGTTACGATCAAGCCAAGTGTGAACGTGATCTAAACTTAATTTTAGATGCTGTATATTATGATACTACTTATGGTGGTACATTGGAAACTCAAACAGCAGCATTCAGCTATTTTGTTGGTGCAATTAAACAGCTAGATCCAACTGGACAAAATGATGATGAAGTTGCTGCTACTATTGCTGCTTATACACATTTGAAATCAGTTATTTCGGATGTGGCAGTTGATACACCAGTAACTAGAACAACTGGTAATAGTACAGTTCAGTTTAGAAGTCCAACTGGCAGTGACGGCAGTGCCGCAGCATCCAGCGATATGTCTGATTTAATCCAATTAATTCTTAGCTATATTGATAATTCTAGTGCTGATAACGGCGCACTTGATATTGAAAACTTAACATCTACTCCAGATCTAGCATGGGTTGATGCAAAATTAGTAGCTGAGTTTAAGAAATTACAAACAGCCACAGTATCATTGAAGAAAGAAATCACTGATTACATTGATACAAACTATGTAATTTTTGGATATGACAGAGATGTATGTGCTCGTGACGTAGGTCTTGTAGTTGACGCAGTACGTTATGACATGATGTTTGATACTAACTTCAACAGTATTGTTGCAGGTCGTAGTTATTATCGTGCTCAAGCTAGTGTAGTAACAAAAGATCAGAAAGTTGCCACAATGGCTTCATTTGAATTCTTAAAGACCAAGTTATTAGATTTAGTCAAGACCAACGAAACAGCCACAACTAGAGTAACTGCTAGTATGGATGCTATTTTAGCTATTTTAGAAAACGGCCTAACTGCTGCTCCAACAGTTAAATGGACTCCTCCAACAACTGGTACAACTGGAACAGCTGGTATTTCTACATTCTTAGCAGCAAGAGACACAATTCAAACTAGTAAAGAAACTCTTGTTAAAACAATTAATTCTTGGGTTATTCAACAGCAGGGCAGTGGCTATCCTGGTTTCACATATGGCCCTGCTCAAAGAGCTAATTGCCAAAGAGATTTAAGATTCATCATTGATGCAATTTGTTATGATTTAACATACGGCGGAACAACTCAAGTTGATATCGCTGCTAAGGCTTATAAGAGTGGTGTTACAGGGGCTTCAGTACTAGTATCAAATGACTTGGATATTACTATTGCTGCTTATGGACAATTGGCTACAGAGTTAGATACTTTAATTGCTGATGCTACTGTTAGCGCTAGAGTAGCATTGTTGGCTAATCGTATTTCTGATATTATTGCAGGCGATATTAATCCTGATTCAGGACCTGACGCAACAGTTCTTCCTACAACAAATTGGGTTGCTAACGCATTAGTTACATTGAATCTAAGTTTAACTAATAACAAAACTGATCTTGGTGATGCAATAACTGATTTTGTTGACAGTCGTTATGCCTATAACAGAGCCAAATGCGCTCGTGACGTTGGTTTCTTAATTGACGCAATGTGCTATGACGTATTATATGGCGGTAACCTTGATACATTATCAGCAGCACAAAGTTATTTTGATGGTGCAATTACTCCTAAGTCAGTTATTCCTAAGCAGGTTATTCAAACTGTAGCTGCTTATGAAAGACTAAGCGAAGTACTACAAGATGTAGTTCGATTAAAAGCAGTTACTCCAAGTAGCAAGAAGTTCTTAGCTACAGAAAGAGCAACTGCTAACATGGACTTAATTAAGAGTATTTTAGATAATGGAGAAGCAGTTGCTCCAAAGCGTCCATTTGCTTTACCACTTCCAACAAGTGGTGCTGGCAATGCCAGTGTTGATGCATATCTAAATGCAAGAAACTTAATTGCAGCTAACAGAGAATTCTTAAAAGCTGAAGTTATCGCTTACATTGAAGCTAATAGTCCGCCAGTTTACAATCAGGAAACATGTAAACGTGATGTTGATTATATCCTAGATGCTGTATATTATGACATGACTTACGGTGGCAATATGGAAACTATTGTTGCTGGACGTGCATACTATGATGGTCTTGTGTTTAGTGATGATCCAACTGGAAATAGAGATGACGAAATTGCTGCAACTATTGCTGCTTATACTCGACTAAAAGCAGCCATTGTTGATGTTGCTCAAAATAATGAGGTTACAGCAACAACTGGTAATAATGTTGCTCAAGTCTTTAGTTCAGGTACTAATGCTCAAGCAGGAAGTTCAGGTGCTGCTAATGCTGCTGGTGATTTAATTGATACTATTATTACTTTTGTCAATCTTGATGATGGTGATAATGATGATACTGAAGTTCCAGCTGGAACAGCATGGGTTGATAGCGGTCTTGTAGAAATCAGTGATATTCTAGATGCTGTTAATAATGCAAATTCTTCTAATACACTTAACGGTGTAAGTTTAGGGGTTGGTATCCAAAAACAAGTTACAGATTTTATTAATGCTAATTATCCAGACTTAGTAGGCAATTACGTAGTAAATACATGCCGAAGAGATATTGGCCTAATTATTGATGCTGTACGTTATGACTTAATGTTTGGTACAAACTTTAGAAGTACTGTAGCTGGTCGTAGTTATGCTAGAACTCAAGTTACAGAAGGTGGCTTTACAACTAATAACCAAAAAGAAGCCACACTAGCAGCAATTGATTTTACCAAAGCTAAGATTTTAGAAATCATCGCTAATAATACAGTTAAACAAAGCACAACATCAAGCAGTAAAGGTTCAAGTGCAGCTGGCACTAAAGCTAATGATCTAATTGGTGTTATTTTAACAGCACTAGGTGGAACAAATCCAACTCCAGTTGCAGCTAGCACAGATTGGGTTAATGTTCTTGACAGTGAGTTAGTAACTATCAGTGATGCTATTGAAGCTGAAAAAACTGATATTAAGACTGCTGTTACAGATTATATTGCTGCAAATTACAGTGCTCAAACACAGGTAACCGCAACCAACACAACTAATGATATAATTACTGCTAATAGACATGGTTTAGTTGAAGATCAAATTATAGTACTTAAAGGTACTACAACAGGTACAGGCCTAACTGCTGATACTGTTTATTATGTATTAGGTGGAACTTATCTTACAACTAATGGCTTCCAAGTAAGTACTGAGAAAGGTGGTTCTGCTGTTAACTTAACAACAAACGCTAGCGTTAGTGGTCTAACAATATTTGATTATAATGTTATTTCATGCGAACGCGACATTGGTTTAGTTGTTGACGCAGTACGTTATGATATGATGTTTGGTAGTAACTTTAGAACAATTGTTGCTGCTCGTAGCTATTATCGCGCACAGGCTGCTCTAGTAGTAGGACTACAAAAAGATGCTACAATTGGCTCATTTGAGTTACTAAGAACTACACTATTAACATACACAACAACTAGTGAAACAGCTAGATCTCGTGTAGCTGAGTGTATGGATATTGTATTGGCAGTACTAAAAGGTGGATTAGATCAACTTCCAGAAGTTAAACTACCAAGCCCAACTGGCTATAATACAGATTATCTACCAAGTTATGGATATGCAAGAAACTTAATTGATGCTAACAGAGCGTTTATCAAAGCAGAATTGACCAAGAAAATCACTGTTGAGTCCCCATCTTTAGATTATAATAATGCAGTATGTTTACGCGACGTTGATTATATCATTGACGCACTACGTTATGATATGACTTACGGTGGCACAATGGAAACTAGTGTTGCTGCGTTAGCATATTATGCTGGTGCCGGACTTGATAACGATTCACTCCCAAGTGGACAGTTAGCAATTACCGTAACTGCTTATACATACTTACAGTCTCTAGTAGCAAAGATTGCTAAGAATGAGGATGTAAGTAAGCTTCAAGTTAAGGTTCCACAAGTATTTGGTCCACAAGCTGGTGTAAGTGCTGCTCAAGCTAGTAGAAATCTAGCATGGACAGTTAGAGATTATATCAGTACTATTGCTGCTAATCCAAGCACTGTGTATCCAGATACAGCATGGGCAGGTACTAACTTGTCTGATTTTGCAGAATTATTGGGCAAATATAAAACACCTAATTTAGTTGCTTCAGTAGTTGACACAGTTAGAAGACCTAAGAGTTTCCCACAGATTGTTACAGAATATGCTATCACTAACAATGGTAACACAGTAACTGGAATTGCTGTAGGTGGCGGCGGTGTTGCTACAATTACTGTAACAAATGATCATACATTCACTGTTGGACAAGCAATTCAATTTACAGCAGGTGCAGATGTTGGCAGCATTAAGTTTGGTACTACATATTATGTAAAAACAATCCCAACATCCAATACTTTCACAGTAAGTGAGAGAAGTGATCGTACAACAAATGCAGAGCTAACTGCCGCAACAATCACTCCAGGAGCAGGTACATTAAGAGTTAGCTATTTTGACACAGATAAGTGTGCTCGCGACACTGCTTTATTGTTGGATGCACTACGTTTTGACATTGCTTTTGATACAAACTTTAAGACAATTATTGCTGCTCAAGCTTACAGTCGCAATGTGACAAATGCTGTGACTGGTGTTCAGAGACAAGCTACAATAGCAGCTTTCAAGCAACTAAAGGCTGAGTTAATAACACTTAATAATAGAGCAAAATCAACAAGCAAGACTGCTATTAATACTAATGGCACTGCTGGTAGTGGTAATGGTGGTGACACAACAACTTTAGCTAGAATTAATACCTTAATGGACTTGTTCATTACTAATGTTGGTGTTCCTTTAAGAACAGTTGCTATTACTGGCACTGGTGGCCAATTCTCTTGTGCATCAGAGGCATATGTGGAAGTAGGAGCAAAAGTTGTTATTACAGGTACATATGGTGGCGGTGGCTCCATTACTGGGTATGCTACTGGAAATACATACTACGTTATTTCTACTAGTGGCCCTACTAACTTTACATTGTCAGCTACAAAGGGCGGCAGTGCAATTACAACCACTGCTGGCACACCAACTGGATTAACATATATTTTAGTTAAAGATGTTCCAGCTAAGCCATATTCAATTCCAACTCCAACAGGTGCTAATTCTCTAAACACACCTCTAAATGCTTATGATAGAAATACATTGGCTGCTAGAACTGCTATTGAGAATAACCGTGAGTTTATTAAAGCAGAAGTAATTGCTTGGATTGATGAGCAAAACAGACGTGATACTAGCGGATTTACAGTGTTTGCGTACAATCGCACTCAGTGTTTGGAAGATTTAGATAGCATCCTAGATGCCATTTACTACGATCTAACATATGGTGGTAACACTGAAACTGTTAATGCAGGCACAGCTTATTATGAAGGTGCTGTACTTGGTGCAGATGAAGTAACAGCTACAGAAAGAGCTTACAATTACTTAGGTACAGTTTTATTTGAAGTATCCCGTAATACACCAGTTGAGTCATTCCAACTAGCAGTGCCACAAGTTCGTGGTATTGGTGCTAGCGAACAAGTTGCTGCTAAACTAGCTGGACTAACTGACATTGTTATTAATGTTGTTAAAGGCGGTGTGAAACAGCTTCCAGAGCCAATTGAGCCAGAGTTCTTAGCTGGTGATGAAACATTGGCTTATGTAAGATTAAGCTTGCAAGAACAGAAGAAGAGTTTACAGGCTCGTATTGCTGATTATCTTGACAGCTATATTTTACAATATAACACAGAAAAGTGTGCTCGCGACGTTGGCTTAATCATTGACTGTGTCATGTATGACCTAGTTCTAAACAGCAACTTCCAAACTATCACAGCAGGCAGTGTATACTTACAGAAAGCAGCTGGTGTAGTTACAAGTTACCAGTTAGGGCCACAGTTAGAAGCAATTAACTTTATTAAAGAAAAGTGCGTTGCAGTAAGTCAAACACCTCCACTAGTAACAAATCCATATATTATCAGTGAAATCGAAAATAGATTTGACATTCTATATGACATCGTTGACAAGGGTGTTGAAGTAGCCCCAGCAGTGGTAAATGTTCCACCACTAGGTGCTGCTCTCAATCCAAACAGTATCAACGCTGCTAAGAGTTTGATTGCTAACAAGGAGTTCTTGAAAGAAGAAGTTACTGCTTATATCACAGCTAACTACAAGACTTATGATCAAAGCCGTTGTGCTCGCGACGTTGGCCTAATCATTGATGCTGCATTGAATGACCTACTATTAGGTACAAACTACAACAGTATCAAAGCAGGTACAGCTTATCGCAGAGCAACCAGCAGCTTGGTAATCAGCGATCAACTAAGAGAAACATTAGGTGGTATTGATTATGCACTAAGTCGTGTGTTAGAACTAACAACTGATGCAACAGCAATCGCTAGCATTACTGATAGTTTTGAATTGATCAAGAGTATTATTGCTGAAAGCACAGTGCCAACTTTTGTTACTGCACTAGCTGGTGGCAGTGTTTACGCACTACCAAGAGCAACTGGAAGAGATTTCCGTACTATTGGATATTTTGACGCAGTTGATTATCTCAAGAACAGCACTAACGTAACTGCTATTAAGAATGCAGTAAGTGCATTTATTGTTGCTGAACTTGCTGGTCGTAAGAATCCAGCGTTTGATGGATTTGATTATGGTACATGGGATAGTTCAAACAATACAAATACCACCCCAACTACTGCTGGAACTAATAGAAAGGCTTCATGTGAAAAAGACATTGGTTACATCTTAGAAGCAATGTGCTATGACTTGACCTACGGTGGCAACATGGAAACAATGGTTGCTGGTCGTGCATACTATGCAGGTGCAGCTAACGAAAGTTTACTAATTGGCAACGAAATTAAATCCACATTAGAAGCTTACACTTTCATGGCTAGAAAGGTTCTTGATCTTCTAGTAGCTGCTAGCATCCCAGCCGACATTGCAAGAGAAGCTGAGGCATTGGTTTTAGGTGTAAGAAACTTAGTTGATGCTGCTTACAACAGTAGTCCAGTAACAACTACACCATATATTGATTGGGTAGATTCAGATTACCTAACATTAGATGGTGAGTTCCTAACAGACAAGGACACAATTATTACTGACATCGTTGATGCAGTAAGTGTTGGTGATCCAAGTTTAGTGTTTGACTCAGCCAAGTGTGCTCGCGATATTGGGTTAGTCATTGATGCAGTACGTTATGACATGTTATTTAATACTAATTTCCGTAGTGTTGTAGCTGGTCGTAGTTATACGCGTCTTGTAGCATCAGAAGTTTATGATGGTGGTGATCAAAATACTGCTGAATTAGTTGCATTAAACACATTAAAAACAAAATTATTTGATATAATTGATGTTCGTGCTGCTGGTACAATTGAAGTAGCTGCCAAAGCTAGATTAACAAGTCTAATGGATACTATTATAGATATCGTTAGCGGTGATGATCCTCCTGCGATAAGTGCATTGCCAACCCCAACAGGTGGCACAGATAATTCACACGTTGCAGCTATTGCCAATGCCAAAGCTAGAATTGTTGCTAACAGAACTTTCTTAATTAATGAAGTAATTGCTTACATTATTCAAGAGAAGACAGCTAACAGAGGCAACTTCAACACTAATGCTTACCCAGAATTTACATTTACTACTGGTGTTGGTGCAACAGACGAAACTAAGTGTAGAGAAGATTTAGGATTTATCTTAGATGCAATTGTTTATGACTTGACCTATGGCGGCAATATGGAAACATCAGTTGCTGGTCGTGCTTATTACAATGGTACAGTTCTAGAAGGTAAGAATGAAAAACTTGCTACATTAGATGCTTACAGACATTTAAGAGACGTTATCAAGCTAGTAGTTCAAAATATTGATGTAACTAGATCCAGTGGAAATAGTACTACACAAGATAAAACTGCTCCAGCTTCTACTGAACCAGTAAGTACTAATTTTGTCGCTCCGTTAGTTACACTAGTAATGAACTACATTGACACAGCTCCGCAAGATCCAGTTGAAATTCCAGCTGACATTAAGTGGGTCCCAAGTAAGTTATATGTGTTCAGTGATGCGCTAAATGCTGCTAAAGCAACTGTGGCTAAGACAACAACTGATTATATCAGTGCTAACTATCCAGCATTAGATTATGACGTTGCAACATGTCAAAGAGACATTGGTTTAGTCATTGACGCGGTACGTTGGGACATGATGTTTAACAGTAACTTTAGAAGTAACGTTGCTGGTCGCAGCTACTTACGTAGACAAGTTACTGAAGGTGACTTTACAAGTTTAGGTCAGAAGGATGCATCAGTTGCAGGCTTTAGAATTGTTAAGATTGCACTAGAAGATATTGTCAAATCTGACGCAACAGCTCTAGCAAGAGTTGGTGCAAGTATGGACGTAGTCATTGACATCCTAGACAATGGAGCTGGTCGTGTTAGAACATTTGCTGGAAGCGGCGCATTAGCACTATCAATTCCATATGGTGGCACTGTAAACAGTTTTGATATTGGTCGTCTAGCTGCTAGAGATCGTATTGAAGCTAACAGAGATTACATCAAAGGTCAAGTTGCTGAGTATATTGACGACGAAGGTATTAATCCAACAGGATTTAGTTTAGCAACATGCTTACGCGATGTTGACTACTTCTTAGATGCAGTACGTTATGACTTAACATACGGTGGCAACTTAGCAACTGTAGAAGCTGGACGTGCATACTACAATGGACTAGTATTAGCTGAAGCTGATTCAACTCATATTACTAACACTATTGATACATTTAATTTTGTTGGTAGCATTATTGAAGACATTGCTCAAAACTTAGCTGCTGGTCCTTATACAGGCGGAAGTATTCCAGCACAATCCACAACTGGACTTGCAGGTAGTGCTGCTGGTGCTGCTGCTGCTAAAGTATTGTTTGATGAGTTAGTAACATATATTAATACTAGCACAGGTGATAATGCTGCTGCAAGACTACCTAACACAAGTTGGGTTAACAGTAACTTTGTATCATTTGCAACAACAATGGGTGATACAGTAGCAAGCTTACAGCAACAAGTAACTGATTATGTTACTGCAACATTCCCAGCATTGGATTATAACGTAGACACATGTGCTCGCGATGTTGGTTATGTTGTTGACGCAGTACGTTATGACATGATGTTTGACAATGAGTTTAGAAGTTATGTTGCTGGTCGCAGCTACTCACGTAGTCAAGTTACAAGTGGTAACTTCACAACTAAGGAGCAAAAGGCAGCCACAATGGCAGCATTTGAATTCTTAAGAGGCAAGTTGTTAGCCATTGTAACTGGTAACAAGGAAGCTGGTCGCAGAGTAACAAGTGCAATGCGTACTCTATTAGACACATTGGAGCTAGGTGAAGTAACTAGAAATAGTTATGACGCAGTAGTTGCTAGTGGTATTAGCCTACTTGATGCTAATAGAGATATTTTATTATCGCAGATGGGTACATATCTAGATGGTATTTCACATAGTTTCTCTGGCTATAATAAAGATACATGCTTACGCGATATTGGTTATGTATTAGATGCAATCAAGTATGACTTGACCTATGGTGGCAATATGGAAACAGTTGTTGCTGGTCGTGCATATTATGAAGGAGCTGTACTTGGTTCTTCTCCTCATACTGATCACGTTAATGCTACTAAGGCAGCATTCACTGAATTAGGCGATAAGATTGCAGATATTTCAGACTTCCCAGCAAGTGTAGCTGATACAATTGCTGCATTGATTGCTAACGTCAACAGTTTGATTGATGATGATGCAAGTGTTACAGAAGTTTACGCAGATGCTTCATGGGCAGATGTAAATCTAAAAGAAGTAAGTGCTACATTTAGAGATCAAATTGCAGTAATTAAGACTGCTGTTACTTCATATGTAACCACTAACTTCCCAGCATTGACATACGACGCAGTCAAGTGTGCTCGCGATGTTGGTTATGTAACTGACGCGATTAGTTGGGACATGTTGTTTGACAGCAATTTCCGTACAACAATTGCTGGACGCAGTTATGCTCGTTTAATTGCAAGTAATGGCGTGTTTGGTACTACCCAAAAATTAGCTACAACAGCAGCATTTAACTTGTTAAAGAATGAATTATTAGCCCTAACAACTAATAAGATTGCTCAAGAAAGAATTGCAGCTGGCATGAATGTTATCCTACAGATCCTAGATAAGGGTCCAGATGGTAGCATACCAGCTATTACTTGGGGTGGTACACCAGTATCAGATAATGCTGACGAAGTTAAAAAGACTTTATTAGCCAACAAGGACTTCATTGTTGACCAAGTACTTGCTAAGATCAACACTGAGTACAATCCATTCAAAGAACAGGATGACACTGTTGGATATAATGAAGAAAAGTGTGCTCGTGATGTTGGTTACATTGTAACTGCTGTCGCATATGACATGGTAACAGGTAGTAACTATCAAAGTACTATAGCTGGATTACGCTACTTAGGTAATACGGCTGAAAATGTATTGGATGGCAGTAAAGAGCAGCATATGACAATTCAAAGCTTGAAGTATGTCAAGCAATTGTTAGCTTCAATTGTGGCCAACAATATCGATGCTGTTGATAGTGTTAAAGCTAGCATGGATCTAATCATTGGTATTATCAATGGTGATATTGCAGCAAGTGTTGCTATAGATGAAATGGACTTCACTCCAAGTAATGTTACAGCATATAATGCTCAAGGACAATTAACTCGTCTTGTTAGAGGTACAATCCAAAGTGACATTACAGATTGGTTCGCCAACCCAACTGGCGGATATGACAGTAATGTGTTCTGGAATGCATTAAGTGCTCCTAAGAAAGCTTTATGTACACGCGACGTTGGTTATATTGTTGACGCAATTACATATGACTTAACATATGGTGGCAACTGGGCAACTACTATTGCTGCTCGTGCTTACTATGTAGGAAATAGTAATGAGTTAACATTAGGTGTTGTTACTGCTGAGAAAACTGCTACTCTAGCTGCTTATGAATACTTGAAAACTTTAATTCGAGATGAGGTTAGTGGAAATACTATTGAGCAAGAATTAACTAACGTTACTAACGATACAAAAGTTGGTACATTAATTGACATTATTAAAAATGTAATTTCAAACGGATTAAGTGCTCTTCCAACAGTACAGTATCCACAATTGCTTGGTGCAGATAATGACCTAGAAATTGCTAGAAATAACATAGTTAATGCTGTGTCTACAATATCTAAAAAGACCACCAAGTATATCAATGAAAGAGCTTACTTCTTATATGATGTTGTCAAGTGCGAACGCGACCTAGGATACATCTTAGACGCAGTAATTTATGACACTTTCACTGACAGTAATGCCCAAAGCGTTACAGCTGGTCTTGCTTACACAAGAGTTGATGCTCAAGGTGCAGTTGCTGCTCCGCAGAAGTTTGCAATCTTAGCTGCTCTAACTCATGCTAAGAGTGTATTAGCTAACCTAGTTAGTACTAGTAGCACTGTTGTAAGCAGAATTAGATCTAAGCTAGGTATTATCATTGACATTATTAATGACGGTGGCAATGCTCCAACATTAAGTTTCCCGTCAACTGGTCTTACAGGTGCAGTAACTAGTAATACATTGCAGACTAATAAAGAAACTATTAAAACTGCTATTGGAACTTACTTGTCCACTTATACAGCTAATGGATTTAGTTGGGCAACATTAGCTGGTAGACAAGCTACATGTTTACGCGATGTTGGTTATATTGTTGACGCACTAACACATGACTTAACATATGGCGGAAACAGAGCAACTGTTATTGCTGCTCGTAGTTATTTTGCAGGTACTCAAGCGCAATTGGGCAATGGTACTGGCGAGAAAGGAGCTACTTTAGCTGCTTACGCTCAACTTAAGACTACAATTGCTAGTTATGTTACAGGACAAACTACCGCGGCTAATGCTTTAATTGATATTATTATCAATTATGTTGGTGGTGATGGAACAACTCCAGCATTAACAACAATTATTGAGCCAACAGTAACAAGTACTAACCCAACTATTACTTCTGCTAAAGCTACATTACTTGCAGCTAAAGAAGCTAGTGTAAATAAAGTACTTGATTATATCAATAGCAGAGAGTTTGTAAGAGGTGTTTATGACACAACTAAGTGTGCTCGTGATGTTGGTATTATTCTAGACGCAATTGAATATGACTTATTACTTGGATCTAACTTCCAGTCAGTTAAAGCTGGTCAGGCATATTTAAGAAGTTATAGTAAGACAGTAACAGGCGAACAAAAAGCAGCTACTATTGGTGCATTGTACTTCTTGAAGAAAGCATTAACTGACTTGTCATTAACTGGGGCAACTACTGTACGTTCATTGATGGATACTATCATTGACATCATAGATCGTGGTGTAATAGCTGTTCCAGCATTAACATTTGATACAAATGGTACTGCTGCATACGATAATGCTGTTGAAACTATTGCTAATGCTAATAATACAGCTTTCATCAAAGCAGAAGTTCGTGCTTGGATTGCAATCAATTATCCAGAATTGGATTATGACAAGATTGCATGTGAGCGTGATGTTGCATATATCCTTGAAGCATTACGTTATGACTTGATCTATGGCGGTAACAGTCAAACTGTAGAAGCTGGTCTTGCATATTGGGAAGGCACTACATTAACATTAGGACTAGGTGAACCTGGTCAAAGTGAAGCAACTGCTACACTAGGTGCATATGCTTATCTAAGGGATATGATTAGAGCTTTAATCTTAAGTGAGACAACATTTAATGCATTTACTCCAAAACAAATTTCTGTTACAAAAGGAACATTTGGTGGAGCAAGTAGTAGCACAGTTCAAGATGGTGTTACTGACCTAATTGATGGTATAACTAATATTATTGATTCAGCTAATTTAGGTGCTGCTAATACAACTGCTAATAGTTTAAGAGTTTTACCAACTATCAATACTGGTGATGCTGATTATACAGCAATAGAAGCAGTTAGAGCTACTCTTGTTGCAAATAATACTACAAGTGGCAGTGTAAACAAGGCAGTCAAAGATGCATTTGATGGACAATGGTTCGTGTACAATCCAGAAAAGTGCGGACGCGATATTGGTTATATTGTTGAAGCATTGGCTTATGACATGTATTACGGTGGCAATACTCAAACTAGAGATGCTGGCATCCAGTACACATACAAAGGTGGTCTAGTCATTCCGTTTGGAACAAAAGGACCAACAATCCTAAGTATGCAGTATCTAGAAAGTATCATTGATGACATTGTTAAGAATACTACTGTTGCACCGTTAAGTGGTAACAGTCAGACTCAAGACAAGACTCATACAGCAGCTACTAACGATAATGCAACAAGAACTGCAACATTGGTTCATGGTATTGTAACAACATTACAAAAAGGTCTTGCTGGTGCTCCTGCCCTAGTTGCCCCAAGTTTGGACAATGCTGAAGCCAAGTATGTATTGTTACGCGATTTAATTCAAGATAATCTTGAAGCAATTCAAGCTGACACAATCACTTATGTTAATGAAGAGTATTCAGGATTTGGATACTTACAAGATACATGTAAGCGTGACATTGGCTTAACATTGGATGCTGTGGCTTATGACTTGATCTACGGTGGAAATAGTAGAACCAAGTATGCAGCAGAGCAGTATTTCAGTGGTGGTAGATTGCAGATCCCAGCAGACAGCAAAGATGCTACTGCGGCTGGATTCAATTATCTAGACACATTGGCAAGAAAGATTGTTAAGAATGATTATGTAACTCCGTTGCAGATCTATGTAGATCAGAACACAGACAATGTGGCTGCTACAGATAGTGAAGTAACCACAGTTGGATCATTGTTCGATGCATTTACTGATATCGTTTCAAACGGTTATGTCAGTGTAGTGACACTAGATGCTACATTTAAGTCAAGTGTTGATGATAATACATATGCAACTTTCCACCAAGTTAGCCAGATTACAACAACTGGTCACACACTAGAGTGGGTAGGAACTGGTATTGACGTTGATAGTGCGTTACCATATAATGGTGGAGTACCGATTGAGGCTAATGAGATTGTTAGTGAACGCGGTGGATTCATCAACTTCACTAGTACAGATCAGAAGGGTGACTTCAAGATTGGTCCAGAACTAACAATTAAACGTGACTCAGGTTCGATTGTTGGTAGAGCATTTAACAAGAGCTTGCTAGGTGTTATTACACCATACATCCTAGCATTGAATGAGTAATTTTCAAAGGTTAAAATAAGGAAATATTAAAATGGCAAACGTACCTTTAAACGCATTTAAAACTGTAACAGCAACGGTAACTACTACCCCGACCAATATCTACACAACCCCTGCGGGGGTTACAGGTATCGTGCTAGGAACACAGGTAGCTAATATTACTAGTAGTGGTTCAGCAGCAATTACAGCATGGCATGTAAGAGGAGTTGTTTCAAATGAATTAGTTAGTTCATTTGACATACCTCATAGCGATGCCGTAAGTGTTGTAGCAGGCAAGTTGGTTCTAGAATCAGGCGATACCTTGAGAGTTCAAGGTAGCGGGAATAATTCTTTAAGAATTACATTAAGTATTCTAGAATCAGCTAACGATTAATCAAGCCTAATCAATACGACGGCTTTATATAAGGAATAATAATAATGGCAGCCCAAAAAAGAGTAGAATTATTTAGCGGACGAGTTAAAAAAGTCCCAGCAAAACATGTCAATACAGTAGGTCTTGGCACAGGTGAAGAAAGGTATGATTATCTTAGACTAAGTGAAGCAGAACCTAACTTATATGTGCCTTGGCAAAGTGTCAACGAGCTCAATGTTGAAGTACAAAGAAACCCAGCAACTCAGGTTAATCTTGCTTCGGTAACTTATACAGACCAACTTGACAATGATATCACACCAACTGATTCAACATTAAGAGCTATCTTTCTTTCAGATCAAGAAGGTAACAGAAGTTGGACTGAAAAAGTTGCGTTTGATGCAGATGACAATTTGATTATTAATTCAAATTTATTTGTAAATGGCACAACCGTACAGGTTAACACTGAGTCTGTAACAATTGATGACCCAATTCTTACAGTTGGTGGTGATGAAGAGGCAACTTCTCAACTAGTAGATTATGATGCTGGTGTGGCTTTCCGTTGGTGGGATGCGGCTGCTGAAGCTGCTGAAGCTGGACAAGGCGCTAAATTAGGCTTTTTTGGATTCCAAAACGAAACACAACGTTTTGTGTTTATTCCAAGAGGTCAACAAATTGGTAAGAAATTCGTTGGTGATGTAAGTGGTACATTGGGTGCTGCATTGCAATTGCAAGATTTGATTGTTAATAGAGTATATTCCCCAGACAATGTTAATTTGCAATTGTTTGCAGGAGCCAATGGAACAGTTCAAATTCTTTCAGCAATCACTGAAGGTACTTGGAATGCTGATGTTATTGACGTAAGTTATGGCGGCACTGGTCGTCCAGAACTAACATCTAAGGGTGTTGTTTATGGAAATGGATCAGATCCAGTAGGTGTTACCAATGCTGCTTATGCTAATGGTAGTGTTCTACAAGCTGATCTTGGAGGAAACCCTTATTTTTCTAATGTAATAGATTGCGGATCATTTTAATATAAAAAAGTAAATAATCTGTAAAGATTTCTTTAAGAAAATATGAACCATAATAGAGGGCTGTCTATTATTGTTAACAAAGAGGGTCTTTTCAAAGGCCCCTTTTTGTATGTATCTGAAGATTAGTCATGTAGGAGTTCTGAATGGGTAAGCAAGGTAGGGTGGAACTCTTTAGTGGTAGAGTTAAAAAGATCCGCCCAAACAAGGTCAGTGAAGAAAGATACGAATTTTTAAAGCTTAGTGAAGCGGAACCTGATTTAGGTATACCTTCCACAACAGACTCTGCCAATTCTAAACGATTTTTATTAACTGATAAAGACGGTACAAGGTACTGGTCTGACACATTACTAATTGATGACACTAATGGTTCTGAAAACCTCATAGCCACAACTGAAATAGAAGCACCTGTTTTTAGTACTGATGGGGTTACGATAACAGAAAACACAATTTTTACCAAAGCCTCTGGTGATGATTTAAATTTAGCCACAAATAGCGGCGGATTAGTCAAGTTTAATAGTGCTATGGGAGTCAATGTTGGAACTCCAAGCCTTGGCAGACTGGTTAGTAGGGCTGTTAGAATGACAGACCAAAGCACAGTGACTAATGGAATAGCCCAATTGAACTATATTTTAGGTAAATTAGTCCCGCCAAATCCTCCTAGTTTTCCTAATAATCAAACATTAGCCATACAAAGTCTTAGCACATACAGAATGTGCGATTTTATACAAACAGATAATACTTCCAGCAATAGAAATGTTGCTGGAGGCACAACAGTTGCTCTTTTTAGAAGAGCAAATAGTTATACTACAAATTTTATAACAGGCTGCGGCCCAGGAATTGAAGGGGTTGTTACTACACATAAGAATGGTGTAGATGCAGGCAATCATACAATGACTGATACACAAGATGAAGTCACATTAATTGGCACTGATAATGGTACATATAACAATCTAGTCATAGCCAATGACAGAGATTATAGCTTAATTACCACCCCTCCAATTGCCACAACTTTTTGGCAGAGCTTTGATGCCAAGGCTGCTGGCACTGTGTCAGAAGGTTGGAATGAAGTTTATATTGATCATACAGCAGCAGGCAGTACAAACGTGGCCTATTGGTATTATGATGCCAGTACACCAGGTACTCCTAGCATAACAAATTATTCTTTTACGGCGCCAGTAAGTCCCACAGTAATTTATAGTAGTACAATACCGCATTATACTACCAGTAACACTTTTGCATTGGCCTTTGATGTTAATAATCTCAGTGGTGATGCTTATCCTACATCAGATACATTTGTAACTGGCACAGCCGGCGGCGCTTTTAACGCACCAGTTAATGTTACATACGCTGGAGCAGGGGTAACTACGCCATTGGCTAGAAATCTTTATGTTGGTAGTGGTTCAGTTACAGTGAATACCACGGCACAAATCAAATCTGGGTTTGGATCTAATAGTGGCACTTGTGCTATTTCAGTTAATAATTCATATAATATAGGCTCACAAACTTTTAGTCCAAATGCCATGGTATTATTTAAAACTGGCACCAGTACTAACATTGATGAAACAAGTATCCCAGTGACCAGTGTGGGCTCAGGTAGTGGAAATGCATTAAGAATTATTAATCCAGGAAGCAGTGATAATCCTACATTACTATCAACAGCCTCTTTTAACAGTCAAACATCTACATTAGAAACATATGATGCTGTGGTAGTAGGATCTGGAAGTCAAGGTATAATTAAACACGATCAAACTGATTACAGTACTGGGTATTTGCCAGCAGGTCCTGATCTAAGCTCAGGGCGTAGTGGTAGTCAATATTTTACTTTTAAGTTTACTCGTAGTGCAGTGTCAAAATTTGACATACAATTTACTGGCACAATAGCTGGTATGTGGATTGCATTGCCAGGAAGTAGTATAGATGGTACAAGTACCATAAATGGTTGGGTGGATATGAGTCAAGCATATGCTGGAGCAGGTGTTCCAGGTGCTAATATTGCAGGCGGCGGCAATGGAAGTAATGGTTGTGCATTAGGAGGTGTAGTTAATTTGAACAGTTCAGGAACACAAAGAAGAACTTGTACATTTGGTACTGTAAGTAGCTCTAACACCACTAGTAAAGAAATCGTAGTACGAATTAAAGTAAGCAGTGGCCAAAGTGTTACGGCATTAAGTATGTTAGGAACACAGTAAAATGGCCATATCTGATTCACAAAAAGTTGACCTACTATACAAAAGATACTTTGGTGTTGCCAAGACTGATATTGGCACTAATAAAAGTCCCAGTAACGAATCTATAAGTAGTCCAGTTTTTGTCCGCGGCGATAGAATTTGGACACAATCATCTTTAATTCCTGCGGTTGCTGCCGAAGTTGAATTTGTTGTAAGACCATATATTGGTGCTGACAGTATAGAATGTATGCCAGATACAAGTACTAATCCTATTAATGGCATTTATCCCACTTGGTTGACTGAAGTATTAGATTGGATCCCGCCTGAATTTGGTCCTACATACTTTGTTAAAGTTTATGTGGATAATCCCAGTGCTGCAAATCCAGAATCAACTGGCACACAGATTTTTGATAGCGGTACTGGCGGCGTTGGTGAATGGAATTTTGATTATCAAGCTGGTGTTTTAAACTTTATTGGTGGCACAATACCATCAGCATTAACATCTGGTAAATCATTATATGTAAGTGGATATAAGTATGCTGGTTTGGCAGGTTCAGGTAATATTCCTGCTGCTCGAATTGGTAATATTGAAATTAAAAATAATACCATTAAGGCAGTAAATGAAGCTGGCGACATTATTTTACAACCAGATGGACTGGGGCATTTAAGATATCAGACTAGTACAATCAGTCAGGCAATGCCATTTGCCTCTGATTCCATCACAATGCCTACCTTTAGTCATGGCAGTTATATGGCAAGAACTGTTACAGAAGATGATACTCCAGGTGAATTAACATTTGATGGACTAACAGCAGGCACAACTAATCGTTTAGTATTACCTAATTTTTATGCTTATAAAGTCAGCGCAGACATTATAGCCAAAACAGCAACAGAGACCGTTACATGGAATATAAAATTTTTAGCAAGCAGAGGATCGAACGCAAGTACTACAACTTTGGTCGGGGATACGGTTACCGAAAAGATTGCAGGTGATATTTCAGCTGCATCTTGGAGTATTTCCGCTGTTGCCGACACCGCAAATGGGTGTGTTAGGCTCTTGGTCACTGGTCAAGATTCCAAAACCATAAGATGGCTGGCAGCGATAAATACTTTGGAACTTTATCAGACTTAAGGACATCTAATGGCGCTGCTTCTAGACATAGAAAATTCAATAGTTGGCATGGGATTCAACAATTCCTACGCCATTGTTGGATCAATTGCTGGCGACAAGCGATCAATTCAAGTTAAAATATTGTATTACCTAAGCCAAGAGGCTAGGGATAAAGGGTACCAGCCAGTAAGATATGATGTTTATAGTATAGCTTTGGATGATTTAGACACCGACAAAACACTATTTTCTTCTATATATTGTTGGCTGAAGAATAATGTACCTATATTTTCTCAAGCCCAAGACTGTTAGAAGAAATAAATGAGCGTCCTAAAACAATATAATACTAATACTCAAACGTGGGATCCCTTACTAATTGGTAAGGAGGGAGCGCAGGGTATTCAAGGTATCAGTGGCGATACGGCCATTGGTGGTTTCTATATTTTTCAACAGCCAACACCACAATTAACTTGGGAAATTGTACATAATTTAGGTACTCGATATCCTATTGTCGAAGTAATTGGCACTGATAATAAGAGCCTAACTGGTACTGCTAATTTTCCAGAAATAGAATTTGTAAGTGGCAGTACAACGGTACTAAGATTTAATACTCCTACTGCTGGTTATGCTGCATTGACCAGTGGCGGTGGTAGTCAAGGTGTACAGGGCATACAAGGTATTCAAGGCTTACAAGGCTTACAAGGTATACAAGGCGGTCAAGGTATACAGGGAAGTCAAGGCACACAGGGTATACAAGGCGTTGGTATTGTTTGGCGTGGCGATTGGAATGTTTCTACATTATACAAAATAAATGACGCTGTATATTATAATGGTAGCAGTTGGGTAGCCAAACAGCAAAATCAAAGTCAAGATCCTCCATATGACGGTAGTCCATATTGGGACAGAATGGCCAGTCAAGGTATTCAAGGAAATTTTGGTTTTCAAGGTATTCAAGGTACTCAAGGTACATTTGGTGGACAGGGTACACAAGGTGCACAGGGTACACAAGGTACACAAGGCGCTCAAGGTCAACAAGGTATTCAAGGACTTGGCTTTATTTGGAAGGGAGTTTGGAGTAGTTTAACAGAATACGCAGTAAACGACGTTGTTTACTATAATGGCCAAGCTTGGGTTAGCGTACAGGATGTTAATCTAAACAACGAGCCTAATTATGATAGTTCTTATTGGCAGGTAATGGCCAATCAAGGTATTCAAGGCTTACAAGGCGTACAAGGTGTCCAGGGCGTACAAGGCGTACAAGGTGTACAAGGCGTTCAAGGTGTACAGGGCGTACAAGGCGTTCAAGGCGTTCAAGGCGTTCAAGGTGTACAGGGTGTACAAGGCGTACAGGGTGTACAAGGTGTACAGGGTGTACAAGGATTACAGGGTGTACAAGGTGTACAAGGTGTACAGGGTGTACAAGGTGTACAGGGTATTCAAGGTGTTGGATTTAGATGGGAAGGCCCTTGGGACATTAGTAGAACTTATGGTATAAATCAAGCTGTATTTTATAACGGTTCTAGCTTTGTTAGTTTGGTCGACTATAATATTGGCAATCAGCCAGATTTGCCTGAGAATATCGGAGTGTTGTGGGATTATGTAGCACAACAAGGTATTCAAGGCTTACAGGGCGTACAGGGCGTACAAGGTGTACAGGGTGTACAAGGTGTACAAGGTGTACAAGGTGTACAAGGTGTACAAGGTGTACAAGGTGTACAAGGTGTACAAGGTGTACAGGGTGTACAAGGTGTACAAGGTGTACAAGGTGTACAAGGTGTACAAGGTCTACAAGGTCTACAAGGCGTTCAAGGCGTTCAAGGTGTGCAAGGTGTACAAGGTGTACAAGGTGTACAGGGTGTCCAAGGTGTACAAGGTGTACAGGGCGTACAAGGTGTACAAGGTGTACAGGGCGTACAAGGTGTCCAAGGTGTCCAAGGTGTACAAGGTGTACAAGGTGTACAAGGTGTACAAGGTGTTCAAGGCGTACAAGGTGTACAAGGTGTACAAGGTGTACAAGGTATTCAAGGACTTGGATTTATTTGGCGTGGAGTTTGGAACGATTCCACAAGTTATGCCTATAATGACGTAGTATTTTATAATGGTAGTGCTTGGGTATCTCTTGATATAGATCCAGATACTGGTACTTCAATACCAAATATTGGCAACGTTCCATCTGATGCAAGTACCCATTGGCAGATGATTGTAAGCCAAGGTATTCAAGGCCTACAGGGTGTACAGGGTGTACAGGGTGTACAAGGTGTACAAGGTGTACAAGGTGTACAAGGTCTACAAGGCGTACAAGGTGTCCAAGGCGTACAAGGCTTACAGGGTGTACAGGGTGTACAAGGCGTACAAGGTGTACAAGGCGTACAAGGTGTACAAGGTGTACAAGGTGTACAAGGTGTACAGGGTGTACAAGGCGTACAAGGTGTACAAGGTGTACAAGGTGTACAAGGTGTACAAGGTGTACAAGGTGTGCAAGGTGTACAGGGCGTTCAAGGCGTTCAAGGTGTTCAGGGTATTCAAGGTGTTGGTTTTAAATGGCGTGGCATTTGGGATTCCAATATTGTTTATAACGTAAATGAATCTGTTTTTTATAATGGTAGTAGTTTTGTCAGTTTACAAGACAACGTTCTTAATCAGCAACCAGATTTGCCTGAAAACCTTGGCGTTTATTGGGATTATGTAGCACAACAGGGTATCCAAGGCTTACAAGGATTACAAGGCGTACAGGGCTTACAAGGTGTACAGGGCGTTCAAGGTGTACAGGGATTACAAGGTGTACAAGGCGTACAAGGTGTACAGGGCGTACAAGGCCTACAGGGTGTACAAGGTGTACAGGGTGTACAAGGTGTACAAGGCGTACAAGGCTTACAGGGTGTACAAGGTGTACAGGGTGTACAAGGTCTACAAGGTGTTCAAGGTGTACAAGGTGTACAAGGTGTACAAGGCGTACAAGGCGTACAAGGCGTTCAAGGTGTACAAGGTGTACAAGGTGTACAAGGTGTACAAGGTGTACAAGGTGTACAAGGTGTACAAGGCGTACAGGGCCTACAAGGTGTACAAGGCGTACAGGGTGTACAAGGTGTCCAAGGTATTCAAGGACTTGGATTTGTATGGCGCGGATATTGGGATATTTCTGTTACTTATGATTATAATGACGTAGTTTATTATGATGGTAACAGTTGGGTATCCATTTATATGGATTTTGGTCTTGGAATTGGTCCACAATTAGGTAATCAGCCGTTTGATGGAAGTACGTATTGGCAGAGAATGACAGCCCAAGGTATCCAAGGCGTACAAGGTGTACAAGGTGTACAAGGTGTACAAGGTGTACAAGGTGTACAAGGTGTCCAAGGTGTCCAAGGTGTTCAAGGTGTACAAGGTGTACAAGGTGTACAAGGCTTACAAGGTGTCCAAGGTGTTCAAGGTGTCCAAGGTGTTCAAGGTATTCAAGGTTATGGATTAATATGGAAAGGTCAATGGATATCTACCTATTACTATTATCAAAATGATGTAGTTTATTATGATGGTAACAGTTGGATATCATCTCAAGATGGTATAAATCAAAGACCTTCAGATGGCAGTGCTTATTGGGATAGGATGACAGCCCAAGGTATCCAAGGTGTTCAAGGCGTACAGGGCTTACAAGGCTTACAGGGCTTACAAGGTGTCCAAGGTGTACAAGGCGTCCAAGGTGTACAGGGTATTCAAGGTTTTGGTATTATTTGGCGTGGACAGTGGGACGCTGTTACTGAGTATACTCAAAATGATGTAGTTTATTATGATGGAAATAGCTGGATAGCAGTTTGGCCAATAACTACCGGTACATTTAATACTGCACAGCCGTTTGATGGAAGTACGTATTGGCAGAGAATGACAGCCCAGGGTATCCAAGGCTTACAAGGTGTACAAGGCGTACAAGGTGTACAGGGTGTACAAGGTCTACAAGGTCTACAAGGTCTACAAGGCTTACAGGGTGTACAGGGTGTACAGGGTGTACAGGGTGTACAGGGCGTACAAGGCGTACAGGGTGTACAAGGCGTACAGGGTGTACAAGGCGTACAGGGTGTACAAGGATTGCAAGGTGTACAGGGTGTACAGGGTGTACAGGGCGTTCAAGGTGTACAAGGCGTACAGGGTGTACAAGGTGTACAAGGCGTTCAAGGTGTACAAGGCGTACAAGGCGTCCAAGGTGTACAGGGCGTACAAGGCGTCCAAGGCGTCCAAGGTGTACAGGGTGTACAAGGTATTCAAGGACTTGGATTTATTTGGCGTGGTCTATGGGATCCTGTAACTACATATTCATTTAATGATGTAGTTTACTATGACGGTAATAGTTGGGTATCTAGGTACTATGATTTAGTATCAGGCGATTCACTCAATAATATTGGTAATAGGCCAAATGATCTTGAACCTACATATTGGCAAAGGCAAACAGCACAAGGTATCCAAGGCCTACAAGGTGTACAAGGTGTACAGGGCTTACAAGGCGTACAAGGTGTACAGGGTCTACAAGGTGTACAGGGCTTACAAGGCGTACAGGGTGTACAAGGCTTACAGGGTGTACAGGGTGTACAGGGTGTCCAAGGTGTACAGGGTGTACAAGGCGTACAAGGCGTACAAGGTGTCCAAGGTGTACAGGGTGTACAAGGCGTACAAGGCGTACAAGGTGTACAAGGTGTACAAGGTGTACAAGGTGTACAGGGCTTACAAGGCGTACAAGGTGTACAGGGTCTACAAGGTGTACAGGGCTTACAAGGCGTACAGGGTGTACAAGGCGTACAGGGTGTACAGGGTGTACAGGGTGTCCAAGGTGTACAGGGTGTACAGGGTGTACAAGGCGTACAAGGTGTACAAGGTGTACAAGGTGTACAGGGTGTACAAGGTGTACAAGGTGTACAAGGTGTACAAGGTGTACAGGGAGTACAAGGTGTACAAGGTATTCAAGGACTTGGGTTTAATTGGCGCGATCAATGGGATATTGTTACTGATTATTTCTTCAATGATGTAGTTTACTACGATGGTAACAGTTGGATTTCATATTATTATGATCAAGTAAATGGTATAGATCTTAACAACGGTAATCAGCCATTTGATGGAAGTGCGTATTGGGCCAGAATGACAGCCCAAGGTATCCAAGGCGTACAGGGTCTACAAGGTGTACAGGGTGTACAAGGTGTACAAGGTGTACAGGGAGTACAAGGCCTACAGGGTGTACAAGGTGTACAGGGAGTACAAGGCCTACAGGGTGTACAAGGTGTACAGGGTGTACAAGGTGTACAAGGTGTACAAGGCGTACAAGGTGTACAGGGTCTACAAGGTGTACAGGGCTTACAAGGCGTACAAGGTGTCCAAGGCGTACAGGGTGTACAGGGTGTACAGGGCTTACAAGGTGTCCAAGGTGTACAAGGCGTACAGGGTGTACAGGGTGTGCAAGGCGTACAGGGTGTACAGGGCTTACAAGGCGTACAAGGCGTACAAGGTGTTCAAGGCTTACAAGGTGTACAAGGTGTTCAAGGCTTACAAGGTGTTGGATTTATTTGGCGTGGCCCTTGGGATATTACTGAAAGTTATGGTGTAAATCAAGCTGTATTTTATAATGGCAGTAGTTATGTTAGTTTGGTTGATTATAATATTGGTAATCAACCAGATTTAGTTGAAAATCTTGGTGTGTACTGGGATCTAGTAGCTCAGCAAGGTATTCAAGGCTTACAAGGATTGCAAGGTGTCCAAGGATTGCAGGGTGTCCAAGGTGTACAGGGTGTCCAAGGTGTACAGGGTGTACAAGGTGTACAAGGTGTACAAGGTGTACAAGGCGTTCAAGGTCTACAGGGTGTCCAAGGCGTACAGGGTGTACAAGGTGTACAGGGAGTACAAGGCCTACAGGGTGTACAAGGTGTACAGGGTGTACAAGGTGTACAAGGTGTACAAGGTGTACAAGGCGTACAAGGTGTCCAAGGTGTCCAAGGTGTCCAAGGTGTCCAAGGTGTACAAGGTGTACAGGGCGTACAAGGTATTCAAGGACTTGGGTTTAATTGGCGTGGCCAGTGGGATATTGTTACTGATTATTTCTTCAACGATGTTGTTTATTATGACGGAAATAGTTGGATTTCATACTATTATGATCAAGTAAATGGTATAGATCTTAACAACGGTAATCAGCCATTTGATGGAAGTGCGTATTGGGCTAGAATGACAGCCCAAGGTATTCAAGGCGTACAGGGTGTACAGGGTGTACAAGGTGTACAAGGCGTACAGGGTGTACAGGGTGTACAGGGCGTACAAGGTGTACAAGGTGTACAAGGTGTACAAGGTGTACAAGGTGTACAAGGTGTACAGGGTGTACAGGGTGTACAAGGCGTACAAGGTGTACAGGGCTTACAGGGCTTACAGGGCTTACAAGGTGTACAGGGTGTACAGGGTGTACAGGGCTTACAAGGTGTACAGGGCTTACAAGGTGTACAGGGCTTACAAGGCGTACAAGGTGTACAGGGTGTACAGGGTGTGCAAGGCGTACAAGGTGTACAAGGTGTACAAGGCGTACAGGGTGTACAGGGTGTACAAGGTGTACAAGGTATTCAAGGACTTGGATTTATTTGGCGCGGGATTTGGGATGATACAACTTCTTATAGTTATAATGATGTAGTATTTTATAATGGTAGTGCTTGGGTATCTCTTGATATAGATCCAGATACTGGTACTTCAATACCAAATATTGGTAATGTACCACCTGAATCAAGTACTCATTGGCAAATGATTGTAAGCCAAGGTATACAAGGTATACAAGGTGTACAAGGTGTACAGGGTGTACAGGGTGTACAAGGTGTCCAAGGTCTACAAGGTCTACAAGGCGTACAGGGTGTACAAGGCGTACAGGGTCTACAGGGTCTACAAGGTGTCCAAGGCGTACAAGGTGTACAAGGTGTACAGGGCGTACAGGGTGTACAGGGTGTACAGGGTGTACAGGGTGTCCAAGGCGTACAAGGTGTACAAGGTGTACAGGGTGTACAGGGTGTACAAGGCGTCCAAGGTCTACAAGGTCTACAAGGTGTACAAGGTGTACAAGGTGTACAGGGTGTACAAGGCGTACAAGGTGTACAGGGATTACAAGGCTTACAGGGACTACAAGGCTTACAGGGTGTACAAGGTGTACAAGGCGTCCAAGGCGTCCAAGGTGTACAAGGTATTCAAGGACTTGGGTTTAATTGGCGTGGTCAATGGGATAGTGTTACTGATTATTTCTTCAATGATGTAGTTTACTATGACGGAAATAGTTGGATTTCATACTATTATGATCAAGTAAATGGTATAGATCTCAATAATGGAAACCAGCCACTTGATGGAAGTGCGTATTGGGCTAGAATGACAGCTCAAGGTATCCAAGGATTGCAAGGTGTACAGGGTGTACAGGGTGTACAAGGTGTCCAAGGCGTTCAGGGTGTCCAAGGTCTACAAGGCTTACAGGGTGTACAGGGTGTACAGGGTGTACAGGGTGTACAGGGTGTACAAGGTGTACAAGGTGTACAAGGTGTACAAGGTGTACAAGGTGTACAAGGTGTACAGGGCGTACAAGGTGTTCAAGGTGTACAGGGTGTACAGGGTGTTCAAGGTGTACAGGGTGTACAGGGCGTACAAGGTGTACAAGGTGTACAAGGCGTACAAGGTGTACAAGGTATTCAAGGTCGTGGAATGGTTTATAGGGGGTCTTGGGATCCAGCAGAAACCTATAATATTAATGATGTGGTCTTGTTTAGTGGAAGTACATTTAATTCAATTCAAGACGGTAATATAAATCATTTACCACCTATCGAGACTGATTGGTGGGCTGTTATTGCAAGTCAGGGTATGCAAGGTATCCAAGGTGTACAAGGTGTACAAGGTGTACAAGGCGTACAAGGCGTACAAGGTGTACAGGGTGTACAGGGTGTACAGGGTGTACAAGGTGTACAAGGCGTACAAGGTGTACAAGGTGTCCAAGGTGTTCAGGGTGTCCAAGGCGTACAAGGCGTACAAGGATTACAAGGCTTACAAGGATTACAAGGCTTACAAGGCTTACAAGGTGTACAAGGCTTACAGGGACTACAAGGCTTACAGGGATTACAGGGATTACAAGGTGTACAAGGTGTACAAGGCTTGCAAGGCGTTCAAGGTGTTCAGGGTGTACAAGGTGTACAAGGCTTACAGGGCTTACAAGGTTTACAAGGCGTTCAAGGTGTTCAGGGTGTACAAGGTGTACAAGGCGTTCAAGGCGTTCAAGGTGTTCAGGGTGTACAAGGCTTACAAGGTGTACAAGGCGTACAAGGTGTACAAGGTGTACAAGGTGTACAAGGCGTACAAGGCGTACAAGGTGTACAAGGTGTACAAGGTGTACAAGGCGTACAAGGCGTACAAGGCTTACAAGGCTTACAAGGTGTACAAGGCGTTCAAGGTGTACAGGGTGTACAAGGTGTACAGGGCGTCCAAGGTGTACAAGGTGTACAAGGTGTACAGGGCGTACAAGGTATTCAAGGTCTTGGATTTATTTGGCAAGGCAATTATAGCAGTACCCAAACATATTATCAGAATGAAGTTGTATTTGAAAATGGACAAAGCTGGATAGCAGTATATACAGATGTTAATGGATTTAGTGGCCAATATCCAAGTTTAGATAATACTACATACTGGCGTCAAATGACCAGTCAAGGTATTCAGGGCTTACAAGGTGTACAAGGTGTACAGGGCGTACAGGGTGTACAAGGTGTACAAGGTGTACAAGGTGTACAAGGCTTACAGGGACTACAAGGCTTACAGGGATTACAGGGATTACAAGGTGTACAAGGTGTACAAGGCTTGCAAGGATTACAAGGCTTGCAGGGTGTACAAGGTGTACAGGGCGTGCAAGGCTTACAAGGTGTACAAGGTGTACAAGGTGTACAAGGATTGCAGGGTGTACAAGGTGTACAGGGCGTACAAGGTGTACAGGGCGTACAAGGTGTACAAGGTGTACAAGGTGTACAAGGCGTACAAGGTGTACAAGGCGTACAAGGTGTACAAGGCGTACAAGGTGTACAAGGTGTACAAGGCTTGCAGGGTGTACAAGGCGTACAAGGTGTCCAAGGTGTACAAGGCGTACAGGGTGTACAAGGCATTCAAGGTCTTGGATTTATATGGCGCAATGTTTGGGATAGTATAACTCCTTATAATTACAATGATGTAGTATTTTATAATGGTAGTGCATGGGTATCTGTTGATATAGATCTAGCTACTGGAACTTCAATTCCAAATACTGGCAATGTTCCATCTGACTCAAGTACTCATTGGCAAATGATTGTAAGCCAAGGTATTCAGGGCATACAGGGTTTACAAGGCGTACAGGGCGTACAGGGCTTACAGGGTGTACAAGGTGTACAAGGCGTACAAGGCGTACAAGGCGTACAGGGCGTACAGGGCTTACAAGGCTTACAAGGCTTACAAGGCTTACAAGGTGTACAGGGTGTACAAGGCGTACAAGGCGTACAGGGCTTACAAGGTGTACAGGGTGTACAGGGTGTACAAGGTGTACAGGGCTTACAAGGCTTACAAGGCTTACAAGGCTTACAAGGTGTACAAGGTGTACAAGGTGTACAAGGCGTACAGGGTGTACAGGGCTTACAAGGTGTACAGGGTGTACAAGGCGTTCAAGGCGTTCAAGGTGTACAAGGCTTGCAAGGATTACAAGGTTTGCAGGGTGTACAAGGTGTACAAGGTGTCCAAGGTGTACAAGGCGTTCAAGGTGTACAAGGTGTACAGGGCTTGCAGGGTGTACAAGGTGTACAGGGCGTACAAGGTGTACAAGGTGTACAAGGTATCCAAGGTGTTGGATTTGTATGGCGTAATCAATGGGATAGTTTAACGTCTTATGATTTCAATGATGTGGTTTATTATGATGGTAATAGTTGGGTTTCTACCTATATTGGATTACAGGTAGGAAATCGACCATTTGATGGAAGTTCGTATTGGCAACGTCAAACAGCACAAGGCATCCAAGGTGTACAAGGCGTACAAGGTGTCCAAGGTGTACAAGGCGTTCAAGGTGTACAAGGTGTACAGGGCTTGCAGGGTGTACAAGGTGTACAGGGCGTACAAGGTGTACAGGGCTTACAAGGTGTCCAAGGTGTCCAAGGTGTACAAGGTGTACAAGGCGTACAGGGCGTACAGGGCTTACAAGGTATACAGGGTGTACAAGGCGTTCAAG
>Ga0209298_10000038_pt1 | contig 74066 bp, 87 predicted proteins | sample S_140806_EF_Meta_FD_187325 | JGI IMG/M metagenome (GOLD analysis project Ga0209298, IMG submission 187325) | Freshwater microbial communities from Lake Simoncouche, Canada to study carbon cycling - S_140806_EF_MetaG (SPAdes) (version 2) | ecosystem: Environmental > Aquatic > Freshwater > Lake ... | reverse complement strand
CAGGGCGTACAGGGAGTACAAGGTGTCCAAGGCGTACAAGGTCGTCAGGGATTACAAGGGTTACAGGGATTACAAGGTGTACAAGGTGTCCAAGGCGTTCAGGGCATTCAAGGTCTTAGTGTTACATGGCAAGGTACTTGGTCTAGCACATTTGCATATACGCAAAATGACATTGTATATGAAAATGGTAGTAGCTGGATTGCAGTATATCCATTTACTAGTGGGACATTCACAGGTCAACGTCCAAGTGATGCAAATACTACATATTGGGGACGTTTAACTCAACAAGGTATTCAAGGCCTACAAGGCCTACAAGGCGTACAAGGTGTACAAGGTGTACAAGGTGTACAAGGACGCCAAGGTCTACAGGGATTACAAGGCTTACAGGGCGTACAGGGTGTACAGGGCGTACAGGGAGTACAAGGCTTACAAGGTGTACAAGGTGTACAGGGTGTACAAGGTGTACAAGGTGTACAAGGTGTACAAGGTGTACAAGGTGTACAAGGTATTCAAGGATCTGGATTCAAGTGGGCAGGTAGTTGGAGTGCAAGTACATCATATCTAGCAAACGATATTGTATTATATAATGGTAGTACTTGGTTGAGTTTGGCAAATGCTAACTTAAACAACAATCCAGTTACAACAATTAATGTTTATTGGGATCTACTTGGAGCTCAAGGTGTACAAGGTATTCAAGGTGTACAAGGTGTACAAGGCGTACAAGGTGTACAAGGACGCCAAGGTCTACAGGGATTACAAGGCGTACAGGGTGTACAAGGTGTACAGGGTGTACAAGGTGTACAAGGACTACAAGGCCTACAGGGATTACAAGGTTTACAAGGTGTACAGGGTATACAAGGTGGTCAAGGTATACAAGGTATCCAAGGTTTTGGAATAACTTGGAGAGGTACTTATAGCAACATTACTACCTATTATCAAAATGATGTAGTACTTGAAAACGGTCAGAGCTGGATTGCTGTTTATCAATCAGGTGGATTTAACGGGATACGTCCAAGTGACGCAACTACTACCTATTGGAACAAAATGTCTAGCCAAGGTATCCAAGGTATCCAAGGTATCCAAGGTGGTCAAGGTATCCAAGGTATCCAAGGTGGTCAAGGTATCCAAGGTATCCAAGGTATCCAAGGTGGTCAAGGTATCCAAGGCACACAGGGTATACAAGGTGGTCAAGGTATTCAAGGTCAACAAGGTATCCAAGGCATTCAAGGTGGTCAAGGTATCCAAGGTACACAGGGTATCCAAGGTATTCAAGGTGGCCAAGGCATTCAAGGCATTCAAGGCATCCAAGGCGGTCAAGGTATCCAAGGTCAACAGGGTATTCAAGGTAGAGGATTAAGCTACAAAGGAGCTTGGGTTGGCGGCACAACTTATGCTGTTGATGATGCTGTATTCTATCTAAGTGGATCTTATGTATGTATATTAGCGCATAGCACAAGTCAAGCGCCAAGCACTTCTCCAACATATTGGAGCCAGATGTCCGCGCAAGGAACTCAAGGTATCCAAGGCATCCAAGGTGGTCAAGGTATCCAAGGTACACAAGGTATCCAAGGTGGTCAGGGTATTCAAGGTATCCAAGGCATTCAAGGTGGTCAAGGTATCCAAGGTACACAAGGTATCCAAGGTGGTCAGGGTATTCAAGGTCAGCAAGGTATACAAGGTACACAGGGTACACAGGGTACACAGGGTACACAGGGTACACAGGGACAGCAAGGTATTCAAGGTACACAAGGTACACAAGGTACACAGGGTACACAGGGTACACAGGGTACACAGGGTACACAGGGACAGCAAGGTATTCAAGGTACACAAGGTACACAGGGTACGCAAGGTGTACAAGGTACACAGGGTACACAGGGTACACAGGGACAGCAAGGTATTCAAGGTACACAAGGTACACAGGGTACGCAAGGTGTACAAGGTCAGCAAGGTGTCCAAGGTCGCCAAGGCACACAAGGTATAACTGGTATCCAAGGTAATGATGGTACACAGGGTATTCAAGGTCGCCAAGGCATTCAAGGTACAACAGGATTCCAAGGACTACAAGGATTTTACGGTGCTCAAGGTAATGAAGGTCCGCAAGGTACAGTTGGTACTCAAGGACCAGTTGGAGTTGGTACTCAAGGAACTGACGGCGCCCAAGGTGCTACTGGAACAGCGCCAGCAGGTACTGTGTTGTTAAGTGATTTACAAACTTGGGTAGCTAGTTCGGAGACTTGGACTGATTTCCAAATATTGATAGCTGGCTTATCATAAGTAATATAGAGGATAGATAAATGCCAATTAATTTAGACCAGACGGGCCCATCGCATTTACTCAGTACTGATGAGGATGGACTCATACTGGATGGCAGTCAGGTTATCAGTAAGAGTATTCACGTTGCTGCCACTCCTCCTCAGAATTTAAAATTACTTTGGTTAGATACTACTCAAGCAGGTTATGCTGCCTTTCCATTAGGTGGCGGAACTAATTATGTTTTACGCACTGATGGGCTTGGTAATGTCAGTTGGGTACCACCTAGTAGTCTAGATGTTACTAGATATCGTTATACTGCCAGTACTCTCACTACAACAACAGGTATAGATAATGGATCTACTAAGTCTGTTATAAGATTTAACAATGCATCAATGAAAGATGCTGACACTATCTACATCAGTAATTATGATTTGGCCGACAATGACATATCAGAATTTTTAGATAGCTTGAATTTATTTGGAAATGATGTTAGAAGAGGCTATATCAAAGTTGAAAAACAAAATAATCCAAATTGGTTTTTGATTTTTCAATATAAAGTAGTCACAGTTAATGATTATTATACTGAAATAACAGTAAGCATAGCTAGAAGTCAAGGTAATTTTACTAATGATGACCCAGTTTATGTGACATTTAGTTCAAGTGGACCAGAAGGCCTTCCACAAGATCTCACAATATTTGCCACCATAACCACTCAACAGACATTAACCAACAAGACATTGACCAGTCCTTACATCAGTGGATTGAGTTTGCTCGATGGAAACATAATATTTGAAGGCACTACGCCTAATAGTTATGAAACAACATTGTCAGTAGTTGATCCAACGGCAGATAGAACGGTCTTCATCCCAGATGCTAGTACAACTTTGGTGGGAACTGACGTAGATCAGACACTATCCAATAAGACATTAACCAGTCCTTATATTGATGATCCTGTGGTAAGGAACTCAATGACCGTTCAAAATGACATTTATGTAGCTTCTGACAATATGAACTTGTTGGAATTAGAAGGTTCTGACCCAAATATCATACTTAATCAGACGGTGACGGGCAATAATACCATACATTTTCAATCAAATGGGATAGAAAAATTTGCTATTGGGCGCAATTCAAGCAATAATTTTTATTTTACTAGAAAAGATCTTGATGACAATTGGATTAATGACACACTAGTTATTGATATTAATACTGGCTCTGTTAGCATTGGATCTTTAGAATCCAGCTCAGATATCAATTCAGGAGCATTAATTGTTGCTGGCGGAGCAGGATTTGGCGGTGATGTTTATGCAAACGGATTGGAAAACACCCCAATTGGAGCAGTAATACGTAATTCAGGATCATTTACCACAATAAGAGCCAATGGTGATGTAACTTTAACCAGTAGTACTCAAAGTGATGATGCTGCTAGTGGTGCTTTGGTCTTGTCAGGTGGTGTTGGAATTGCTAAAAATTTACATATTGATGGTACAATTTATGCTGGGGCCAAGGCCTATAATGAGTCAACATTAACTGGATACAACTTAGTAGTACAAGGCCCTAACGCTAAAATGCGTATTGGACCTAATTATACAGCAGGCGGTGATAGAAATTATGTTGATATACTAAGTCAGAACACTCTTAGCACTATTGTAACAGAAAATGATAACTTTTTGATTAAAAATCTAAGGGATAGTGCTTTAATCACTTTAGATGCACCTAATGGAACTGTAAATATATCGTCTTTAAAGGCTAGTAATTCAAATTCTACAGGTGCGTTAACAGTAGTTGGTGGTGTGGGAGTACAAGGCAGCATATATGCTAATGATATGTACAGCAACAACAGTCAAGTAGTCACATTAGCAGCCAGTCAAACCATATTAAACAAGACATTAACAGCACCTACAGTGTCAGATTTAACATTAACTGGTGCATTAACTGTTGGCGGCACTGCTGGAATTATTGGTCAATACCTACAAACTACAGGTACTGGCATACAATGGGTTAATCCGTCTGCCTCGCCCACGGTGGTTTTTACTAAAGATGGTGATCAGACTACAACAGGCAGTGGAGCAGTGGTTAGATTTAGTTCAACTCCATCGTTACAAGTAGGTGCAAGTTTTGGCACAATGGCTAATAGTGGTATTTTTACATTTAGTGTGGCAGGGTACTATCAAGTTATTGTACACTATAATTTGGGTGCAGCAGGTGGCGGTGATGCTATGCCAATTAGTGATTTTTGGGGTAGACTCAATGGAGCGGATACACCCACAAAATATTTGCAGTTATATTCAACAGCAGTTAGAAGAGGCACAATAATAGACATATTTCCTATAGATAATGTTGGGGATACTGTTAGTTGGTTTGCCAATAACGCAATTACCATATTAGGAACTGGTGCTACAGCAAGTAAAATCAGTATAGTTCGAATAGGTTAATCTTGACAAAGTAAAAAATTCCAGTATAATACTAGCATAGATAACTATGTTATATGATAGATTTAGGAATGTATTGTCTTTGTTATGTAGGCAAAGAACACAAAAAAATTCAGTTTGATCAGCGAAACATCATGTGTGGCGCTGCCAATTATGCACCTGCAGACTATGTTAATCTTCAGCATAGAGGGTTCATTATGGATAATATTGGTGAAAGTATTAGCCATATGAACAACGATTTTGGTAGTTTAACTGGATTATATTGGGTTTGGAAGAACGCCCAACATGAATATAAAGGCACTAACACATATAGAATTTATTGGGATGAGGAATTCGATCTAAAACCTAATAGAGTATATGTTCCTGAAGCCAAAGATATAGTTACAGCTATAAAAGGGTTTGCGCCTCATGTGGATAATGTCTATGATCATTTTAGTCATTGCCATAATAATTTAGGATGGCAGTTACTTTATGGTTTAGCAGGGGATCGAAGAATTCCCATTACAGTTGATATGATTAATGGGTTAAGAAATTACAAATATCTCATACCATTTCATATGTTTACAGCAGATTCTGCTACTTTTGACCGTATATGTGAAGTCCTTTTCACTGTATTGTTTGAATTTCACGCTAATTATGCTAGTTTTCTTCCTGAAATATACAATAGAAATCAGCAAATTAGATTTTATGACTTTTTTGGTGAACGTATTTTACACCTTATACTAACTAACAACTATCATTTTTTAGGCAACGTAGATGTTGCACATTTAAATATACTGGATATAGATCATCATGCTTGAAGCAGATAAAATTCAACCTCATTTATTAGAATACATTAAAGATCCAACAGATCCTGAACGCAATTTTGCCATAGGATTACAGTATGACTTGTTAGGTCAATCGGCTAGTGCAGTCAGTTTCTTTTTAAGAACAGCTGAACGCACTGACGATGATCTTTTACGTTATGAATGTTTGCTTAGAGCAGCATTGTGTTTTGAACGTCAAGGTTCTAGGAACTTTACTGTAAAAGGTCTACTACTTCATGCAGTGGCGTTGCAGCCAAAGCGTCCTGAAGCATACTATCATCTTAGTAGATTTTATGAAAGAAAGCCTGAAGATGGTCATTGGAATGAATGTTATACAGCAGCCAGCATTGGTGAAAGTGTTGCCAGTGATATTGTAAATGGATTGCGAACAGACATAGGATATCCAGGTCGAGATGCTATTAGATTTCAAAAAGCTCTAAGTAGTTGGCATTGTGGATTGTGTGATGAGTCTCGTAGTTTGTTTAAAGAGTTAATGCGTTCAAAAGAACTTTCAGAGGACTACAAAAAAATCATTTATAATAACTTAAAATACATGAGTAACTATGTAGAAATTCCTTTTGATAATTTTGAGCCTTCTAAGCATCATAAGCTAAGACACTCTTTCCCAGGTTCAGAAACTATTGAAACAAACTATAGTGAAGCTTATCAAGATATGTTTGTATTGAGCATGTTAAATGGTAAAAGAGATGGCACATTTATTGAAATTGGTGCTGGTAGGCCTTTTTATGGAAATAACACAGCGTTGCTAGAACGTCAATTTAATTGGCGCGGTATTAGTATTGATTTAGATGAACGCCAAGTTAGTACAGAACGTCGTACACCTTTCCTAATTAAAAATGCACTAGAAATTGATTATGCTAAGATTATTAGAGAAATGAATTTAGGGCCAGCTGTAGATTATCTTCAATTAGATTGTGATCCAGCTGAAGTAACTTTTGAAATATTGAAAAAGATTCCTTTTGACGAATACAAATTCAAAGTTATTACCTTTGAGCACGATTACTATAATACAGAAAGAAAAGATTTAAGAGAATTATCAAGAGAATTTTTAAAATCTAAGGGATATACTTTGGTAGTTAATGATATTGCCCCAGATGAATGGCGTAATTATGAGGATTGGTGGGTATGTGCCGAGTATATTGACAAAGATATATTAAACAAGATGATTGTTATCAATGACAAGGTTAAGAAAGGCGAAGATTACGTTTTATCAGGTAGAGGTTAATAATGATTCCAGTAATAGGTACAGCGGTAGTTTTTGATACGTATTGGGTTTCTAGGCTGATAGCCAGTGTGGATTTCCCCGTAGAGAATTTTTTCATTGTTAATAACAATGGTAAAGGTGAAATTACAGAAGATCTTGATAATTTAGCCAAGATCAAACACAGATATATTAAAAAAATTCATGTATGCCATATGCCAGCTAATATGGGCGTGTCATTCTCTTGGAATTTAATTATTAAAAGTTATATGATGGCTCCATATTGGGTCATTGTAAATGATGATGTAAGCTTTGGTCCAGGATTATTGGCTGAAATGGATCTTAAAGTAAAAAGTGATCCAGAAGTGGGAATGATTCATGCCAATGGTGGAGATTTCAGTGTAGGCAGTTGGGATTTATTCTTGATCAGAGATACTGTGGTAAAGCAATATGGATTGTTTGATGAAAACATGTATCCAGCCTACAGTGAAGATGATGATTATATCATGCGACTTGTACATAAGCCGATTAAGAAAATCTTAGGTTTACAGAGTAATTATTATCACGGTGCCGGAGACAAGACTCAATACCATTTTTATGGTGGTAATACACGTCGTAGAGATCCTGAATTTCAGGAAAAAGTTGATGCTGCACGTGATTTAAATATTGATTATTTGACTGATAAGTGGGGCATTTACTGGCGTACTTGCTGGCCTTCATTTGAACCATGGGAAGGAAAGCCTCATCATCTAAGTGAGCAGCGCTATGATTTGGAATTTATTAGAAGTAAATATTTAGGATTTTAAATCAAGTCCATTACATCAAATACTGTTTGTAGCTTGGTCCTAATAACACGATTGTTAAAGCTACTACGCAATCCTTGATGTAATGGCTTTGGGGCAAGGTCAATTGTGCTCCAAGACCAACCTGCATGTTCATCACTGATGGTTGGTATAAATTCGTCTTCAACCAAACAGAGATATGTGTGAAAATTAAACACACTATCGTTGCTAACAAACGTTTCTAATGGGATTGATTTTAGAATTTCTGGAATGAACCCCAATTCTTCGTTTATTTCTCGCATTAAACCTTGCCAAGCATTTTCGCCAGCGTCATTAGTGCCGCCTACCAAGCTCCAAGTTCCTCTGTGTTTTCCATTGGCTTTTTGTAATAATAAGACACGACCTGTATTTTTAGCATAAAATAAAGCACCACTGCAAACAATTTTATCTTTCATAACAATATACGCCAATATCCTTTGAGGTATTCGCCCTCAAAACTTTTAACCCAACTAATTCCATTCCATCTATATTGAACGTTAGTATATATGTTAGTTAAATATCTCATGACATTTCTTGATGCTGTACTATCAAATAATACACGCCATTTTGTTCCAGTCCATTCAATTATGTCGTTGGTATTAGCTATAAAATCAGTGCCATCACTGTTTCGCCAAGCACCGGGACCATTCTCATTAACAAATAGTTCATAAGTTATGATATCATCTATTTGTGCTGAATTGGTTAATCTAATTACTAATTTTCCTTGAATATTTAATGATTCAAAATCTACAGGCTCGTTATTAACGTATATTTCAGTTCTTAAAATTTTGTGATAATCTACAGTAGTGTCTATTCTATTGCTGGAATTTTCTGCCACAAGCGTTTCCCTAATACCGCCACCAATATTATCAATGATCAAATATCTAGTCCCAACAGTGGATGCTGGTAAGCCACTGTTAGGTCCTTTGGTTTTTGGATCAATAATAGCATCAAATGTTCCTGGACTATTGGTTCGATATTCACTGATTAAATCGGTGTTACTTGGGTAAGTATCTGTGATCCATTCTATATTTAATATGGTTGTATCTAATGGATTAACAGCAATAGTGCCAACAACTTCTGTGCCATTGGGTTGAAGTAAAAATATTTTGCTAGTTCTAGAATCCCATTGGCCAATATGCTTATCAAATATCATATTCCAATTGACACTTTGTTCTGACTTTATATCAACATTTATCAAATCATTCACATGTGATCCACTGGCATCTGGATAGAATATTCTAGCTTGTCCACCATATACAATAAGGTTGTAATTGTCTATGACTGTGGCAGCAGCACCTACATTGTTTAATTGTGTGGGCGTTGCACCACCATCATCTACGCCTAATCCATCAATGTACCCGCCACTATTTCTTCCTATTTGACTGAACATGCCCATGGATACACTTTCGATGACACCTAGTCGTTTTACTTTACTTGGAGGACTGATCCATATAGGCATACTCAAAGTCATAGTAGCAATATCTATAGGGCTATCGGTCCCTACTGGAATTGATCGACTACTAAAGTTTAACCCATCCATGTATATTACACTTAAACTAGTCCAATCCACGTAATTATCATTGGTTTGAATTTCAAGACTGGGGTTGAACAACATCATCATTTGTTCTAAAATTTGTAATTTTTGCTCAGTACTTGATGTCCAAATATCTGCCTTTACTGTGAGTTTGTAAGGGGTGGGCATGATTCTTTCTATGGTATAGTTAGTGCCTTCAGTACTGGTATATTCATCTCTTCCTGTTTCTGGATTGAATTCTATATTACGTTCTCTTATGTTCATTTTGCCTACAAAAGTAGCATCGGCTAATCTATCTTTTTCCATTTCAAGACTACTAATATATACAGCAATTCTTGGCATGCTGTTAATTTTATTTTCACTGTTTTGTCTAATAATATTACCAACTTGACGATCTTGATCGCCATACATAACAGGCACTCTTGCTAGGGTGCCATCACCATATTTTACAACAAAGTTGCTGAGTAATCTTATAGTTTGTATAAGATAACGTCTTATCTGACCATCATAAAAAAATTGCATTAAAGATCTGCCTTAGGTTTAAGTGCTTTGCTCAATGCCTGTCTTTCTAGAACTTCCTTCCCACCAATAATATTAACATTATTGTTATTGATAAAGCCGGTTTTCTGAGTTGTTCGATCATCGGTATTGGTAAGTTTATGACGTACTGCATCTTCTACCTTGATCCAACGAATACCGTCATATCTAAATAATCTATTTGGTGCAAAATCAGTTCTTAAATAGTAATCATTGAGGTATGGACTAGCTGGAAAAGTTACACCATGACCAAAATCATAGCCGTTAGGTGGGAACCCATCTCCTAACAAATACCCCACATAACCACTTCTAACAGCACGACCATGTATTCTACTAGTATCAAGCCCCATACTGCTGGCATCAGGTGGGGTCATATTGTCATCTACTGTTTCCAATATGGGATTGCCATTGGTAGGATCGATAGCCAATGTATAAAATTGTCTAGTTTCATATCCACTTAATGGAGTATCTGCTTCAGCCTGTGTTATGATGGCATCATTAATTTCTAATTCTTTGCCTTTGGTGCTTAACACTTCACGTAGAGTTTGATTTGTAGGATCACCGTTGGCATCGGCAATAGGTTGATCCAGTATGTCAGCAAACTGTTGTGAGTCTGTAATTTTCTTAAGTTTTAATCTATATAAGTGTGGCCACCAAGTTATACTATACCCTTCACTGGCTCTACTAACGTCTTCAATAACAAAATATCTTGGTAGGGCAATGTTATAATCGTTTAGGGCAAACTCATCTTTTAAGTGCGGCATTTCAACTACATCGCCACTAATTGGCTTGCGACCTATGGTCTGTATCCAATCGTTAATATGCACAGTGGCAAACACGGTGTCGTTGTCAATAAACAAGCCAAATTGGCTGAGATTAAAGTCTAAGTTTTGTACATTATAATGTCCTCTAATCTTATAGATACTAGGATCATACTTTCTATCTCTATTTTCTAATAACAGTAAATCTTGTATTTGAGTAGGATTATAATCTGGTGTAACACCGTCTTTGGTATAAAAAGGCGTAGCAGCACTAGCGTTTGCTGCTGAACTTTTTACTCCCATATATTTGTGTAGGTAGAAATCTGTACCGCCAATGGCGAACATTTCACTGATCTGACGATCTATGAATTTATAATCGTTTCCTCGTTCTGGACGGTAAAGGCTGAGTCTAGGCATATGATATTTATCAGCTGATAAATATACGGGGAGAACTAATATGGCACCAGATACTACTATCGTTCAAGAAAGGGAAAACGTTTACAGATACTGTAAAGCCATGTTGGGCGATGGCATGGTAGATGTGGAATTGGACCCAATTCATTATGAAACAGCTTTGAATAAAGCTCTTGCCAAGTTTAGACAACGCAGTAGCAACAGCGTAGAAGAAGGATATTACTTTTTAGAATTTAAAATGGATACTAATGATTATATTCTTCCAAAAGAAATAGTTGAAGTGCGTAGTGTTTACCGTAGAACCATTGGATCTAGAACAGCAGGCGGTAGTGGTGGCACCAATTTTGAACCATTTAATTTGGCTTATACAAACACATATTTGTTAAACAGCACCATGTTGGGCGGTATAGCCACATATGAAATGTTTGCAGGATATCAAAAATTAGTGGGGCGTATGTTTGGTGCTTTTATTGAATTTCAGTGGATGCCAACCACTCATACATTGAGAATATTACAACGTCCATATGGCGAGGGTGAGCAAATTTTAATCAGAGGATATAACTATAGACCTGATGATCATTTGCTCAAAGACACCTATGCTGCTCAATGGTTCAAAGACTATACATTAGCCACATGCAAGGTAATTTTAGGTGAAGCACGTAGTAAATTTGGTCAAATTGCAGGCCCAGGTGGAGCAGGTGGATTGAATGGAACTGACTTAAAATCAGCTGGCAAAGAGGAAGTTGAGAAGTTGGAAAAGGATCTTGACATGTTTGTTGGCGGTGCAAGAGAAGGCTATTATTTCGTCATTGGCTAATTAATATTTGACTTAGATTATAAATTACTTTATTATTACAAAAAGGAGTTGCTTGTGATAATTGGTATTTGTGGATTTATTGGCAGCGGCAAGGATACTATAGCAGACTACTTGGTAAATTTTCATGAATTTAGGCGTGAAAGTTTTGCCAGTTCATTAAAAGACGCTGTTTCAGCCGTATTTGGTTGGGATAGGGATATGCTAGAAGGCAGAACAAAACAAAGCAGAGAGTGGCGTGATCAGGTAGATCCATGGTGGTCTAGTCGATTGAGCATGCCTAATCTTACTCCAAGATGGGTATTACAATATTGGGGCACTGAGGTTTGTCGCAATGGGTTTAATGATGATATTTGGATTGCCAGTTTAGAAAATAAATTAAAAAATACCAAAGATAATGTGGTAGTCAGTGACTGTAGATTTCCAAATGAAATAGCAGCCATTAAAAATGCAGGCGGCACTATAGTTTGGGTACAAAGAGGCATGTTGCCTAGTTGGTATTCTTTGGCATTGGCAGCTAACAAAGGTGATTTAGAGCAGAAAAAGCAGTTAGAAGACTTGGCAATTCATGCCAGTGAGTGGAGTTGGGTTGGTACTGAGTTTGATCTTGTCATAGACAATAATGACAGTGTGGAAAACTTGTATCGTCGAGTTGAAATTTTGATTTAAAATGGTGATTTTTATCCTCTAGTTTAGAGTCAAACTCAAAGATTTTCTCCATTTACTATAAATACAATGAGTAAGATTTAGGAGAAATCGAACAATGGCCCAATTAAATTCACCAGGCGTCGCCGTAACAGTTATTGACGAAAGTTTTTATGCTCCAGCAGCACCAAGCACAGTACCATTTATCCTTGTAGCTTCCGAAGAAAACAAGAAAAATGCCGCTAATACTGGTATTGCCACAGGCACATTAAAGTCTAATGCAGGTAAAGCATACTTAATTACAAGTCAGCGTGATCTAGCAGAAACATTTGGAACACCAATTTTCAAGACTGATGCTAATAGCAATCCAATTCATGCAGGTGAACAAAATGAATATGGTTTACAAGCAGCATATAGCTTATTAGGTGTCAGTAACAGAGCATATGTAGTAAGAGCAGACATTGACCTTAAGGCCTTAAATGCTAGATCAGAAGCTCCAACTGCTGAACCAGAAAGTGGTACATATTGGTTAGATACTGCCAATTCAAGTTGGGGTATTTTTGAGTGGAATAATGCTCCTAGATCCAATAAACTTGGCCAAAAGTTTGCAGCAAAAACTCCTATAGTTATTACAGACACTGCCAAAGTTGTTGATTATGCAGATGGTGATTATACTCCAAAAACTTCAGTTGGTGTAATTGGTGATTATGCCATTGTAAGTTTAATGGATTTGAATACTGATTATGATCAGCCTGATGTACTATATTATAAGAGTCCAGGGAGAAATGAAGCAGTAGGATATGATGCAGGTCTTGACGCAGGCACATGGGTTGCAGTGGGCAGTGAGGATTGGTCAATGAGTTGGCCAGCAGCAGTTTCAACATTAACCAGTGCAGTTCCACTTGGTGCAGGTGCTGGAACAACATTTGCAGTAAATGGGCAACCAGCTATTACTTTCAGAGAAGCTGATAATCCAGGTACTATTTCTTTACAAGAAGTGGCCACAAAGATCAATCTAAATTTTTATGATAATGGAGTTCTTGCAGTAGTACAGAATAATGTAATAGTTTTATATGCAGTAGGGCGTCAACCATTTTCAATTAGTGGTAGTGCATGTAGTGTTTTAGGATTAACACCGGGAATTTACTCTCCACCAACTTTGGCCATTCAGCCATTAACCAATGCTCCAGAATTTGCTCCAGTGTTTGTAAGTGGTCAAACACCAGGCACTAATGAAGGAGCAAGAACAGGCAGTCTTTGGATTAGAACTACTGAGCCTAAAGGCGGTGCAAAATTAGCACTAAAGAAATACAATGTAGTAACAGAAGCTTTTGATAAAATTATAGCACCTTTATACGCTACTGGCCATGCTGCAATTTTTGGTTTAGATAGAAGTGGCGGCGGAGTAAATATTGCTGCTGGTACAGTTTATTGTCAAACAAATACCACTGAAACTAGTAGTGATTTTGGTCCAAATGCTGCTGATTTTAGATTGTTTAGAAAGTCAATGCAAGGACCAAACAGTATTATCAGTAAGAAAATTGTTGCTGGTTGGGCAGAGTTTGAAGGCGGTCAAGGCATTGCGTTTAAAGAAGGTTTAGTTGGTTCAGGTGATTTATCTGATACAGTATATGTGGAATTTGAATTGAATGGTGATGCAGGTGATGCAGACATCATTGCTGGTACTATCAATGCTGCTGGTCTTGTAAATATTCAAGCTACTGTTGATGCACAAAGAAGAATTACTATTAGCCATAAATATGGCGGTGATTTTAGAATTGGTGAGGAATACAATGGCTTATTAAGTGCATTAGGGTTCCTAGACAACAGTAATGTTCGTGAAGCATATACATCTGTTGATGATACTAGTTATATAGTAAGCTTATGGGAGCCATTAAGACTTAGCGCTGGTAAAGATAGTCCTTCAACATTGACAGCAGATGGTACATTATGGTATAGCAGCGTTATTGATGAAGTGGATATCTTAGTTCACAATGGAAGTAAATGGGTTGGGTATTTACATTCAACCAGTCCTTATTACAATTCAACAGTTGATAAACAAACAGATCCAATGGGTCCATTAGTTAGTGCAACTGCTCCTTTATTACAAAGTGATGGAACATCTTTACGTAATGGCGACGTATGGATTGATACTAGTGATTTAGAAAACTTCCCTAGAATTTATAAATTTGACGAAGCAAAGTCAGGACCTATTGCTAAGAAATGGGTCGAGCAGGATGTCACAGATCAGAGCACACAAGATGGTGTACTATTTGACGATGTACGTTATAATACTACTGGAATGAACAGCGATGCACCAGGCGACATTGCTGATTTATTAGTCAGTGATTATGTTGACGTTGATGCTCCAGATCCTGCATTATATCCAAAAGGCATGTTGTTATGGAATCTACGTAGAAGCGGTTTCAACGTTAAGAAATTTGTGCGTAACTATATTAATATTGATGATGACAATATAAGATATGGCGATGAATCAATGGCTGATTATTATCCACATCGCTGGATTACAGTAAGTGCTAATCAAGATGATGGCAGTGGATCATTTGGTCGTAAAGCACAACGTAAAGTTATAGTTCAAGCATTACAAGCAACAATTAACAGTTCAACAGATATTCGTGAGGAAGCAAGAGTGTTCAACTTAATTGCTTGCCCTGGATATCCAGAGTTAATTGGCGAGATGATCACATTGAATTATGATCGTGCGCTAACTGCATTTGTTGTAGGTGATACACCACCAAGATTATTACCAGATGCTACTAGCTTAATGACATGGGGTACTAACCTACGTCTAGCAGTAGAAGACAATGATATTGGCGCACCAAGTTATGATGAATACTTGGCTCTATTCTATCCATGGGGATTCACCAGCGATAATATTGGTAACAACATTGTTGTGCCGCCAAGTCACATGATTTTAAGAACTATTGCATTAAGTGACAATGTTAGCTATCCATGGTTTGCTCCAGCTGGGACAAGACGTGGCGGCATTACAAATGCTACAAGTGTGGGCTATGTTGACGATGAAGGCGAATTTAAAGTTATTGCATTGAATAATGGTCAAAGAGATACATTATATGATGCAAAGATCAATCCAATTACATTCTTCACAGGTGTTGGGTTAGTTAACTATGGTCAGAAGACTCGTGCTAAGAACGCTAGTGCATTGGATCGTATCAACGTAGCAAGATTGATTGTTTATATGCGTAGACAGTTAGACATTATTGCTAAGCCATATGTATTTGAGCCAAATGATAAACTTACAAGAGATGAAATTAGTAACAGTATTGAAAGTTTCTTGCTTGAATTAGTTGGTCAAAGAGCGTTATATGATTATCTTGTAGTTTGTGATGATACTAATAATACACCAAGCAGAATTGATAAGAATGAGTTGTATGTTGATGTGGCCATAGTACCAGTTAAGGCTGTTGAATTTATCTACATACCATTACGCATAAAGAGTACTGGTGGTCTAAAATAATAAATAACTATAACGGAGCTTATAAATTATGTCAATTGCAACATTAAATAGATTTACAGTACCACTAGCTACAGATAGTAGTGCTAGCAGTCAAGGCACATTGATGCCAAAACTCAAATACCGTTTTAGGATTTTATTTGAGAATTTTGGAGTCAGTACACCAACTAGTGAATTAACCAAACAAGTACAAACAGCAGCCAAGCCAAACGTACAGTTTGCAAATACAGTTATTGAAACTTATAACAGTAAAATTAACTATGCTGGAAAACCAACATGGCAGGCTATGACTATTACTTTACGTGATGATGCCACTGGTGTTGTAAGTAAGATGATTGGTGAGCAGATGCAGAAGCAATTTGACTTCTTCGAGCAAGCATCAGCAGCCAGCGGTACAGATTATAAATTCACAATGAAAGTTGAAGTACTAGATGGTGGTAACGGCATATGGAATGCTAACATTTTAGAAACTTGGGAATGTTATGGTTGCTATATTGTAAGTGCAAACTATCAAAATTTAAGTTATTCTGAAGCAACGCCGTCAACAATTGACTTGTCAATTCAGCCAGACAACTGTATTCAAACTCCACAAGGTTCTGGAGTTGGTGCAAACGTTGGAAGAACTTTAAGAACAATGGCCACAGGTGGCGGTTAATAGATCTTTATTTTAAAAAGGGTCTTCGGACCCTTTTTTATTGGCTAGTTATAATAGCACTTTATCAAATACTATAAATAAACTATATGGCTAGTAAATTTAATTCATTATTAAATACTCTTGGTGCTGGATTCAATCTAAAAGATACAGCAAAAGGTCTTCTTAAACCTAAAGGCCAGCTTGGTGATTGGCAACATGCTTCTAGGACTTTTGTTGATGATAATTTTAGATTAGCACCCAAAGCAAAGTTTTTATATCATGTATATTTTGATATAAACAAAGGGGCGTTGCGTGATACAAGTCTAAAAGATCGTCATCAATTTGAGATTGGCCTTTTAGTTAAAGGTGTTGATCTTCCTAAATTTACTGTTAGGACAGCAACTTTAAATCAATATAATCGTAAAAAAGTAGTTCAATTAACACATGAGCATCAGCCTATGATTTTTAAATTTCATGATGATAGAGCTCATATAGTTAATAGACTTTGGCAAAATTATTATTCTTATTATTATTCAGATCCTTTAGTAGCTAAAAGCCAATTTTATAAAAGAAATGCTACAAAAGGTCCAGAAAATATTAATGTTAATTATGGATTTGATAATAACTCGTCAATACCTTTTTTTAATCGAATAGTATTATATCAACTTAATAAAAGAGAATATAACAGTTATACATTGATCAACCCTTTAGTTACTGCGTTTAATCATGATAGTCCAAATAGTGCAGAGCAAGCTGGCGGAAGTGCTGAATGTACTATGACAATAGCATATGAAGCAGTTTCTTATGATGTAGGGGCTATTGAAGGTGATAATGTCATAGGATTTGCTAAAGATCATTATGATAAGTTACCAAGCCCATTAAGTCCAGCAGGTGGCGGCTCTAAAACAATATTTGGCACTGGCGGTGTATTAGCAGGAATCTCTAGTGTAGCTGATAGTATTAGTAAGGGTGATTATTTCACTGCTGGTTTTGCGGCAATTAATACATATCAAAATGCTAAAGGATTGACCAAAGCAGGGATTGCTTCTGAGGGCAGTGCATTATTGGCAGGTGCAGCCGTTGCAGGAACAGCACTGGCTGTTAATGGATTAAAAGATACATTTTTTCCATCTAAAAAGCCTAATAATTCAACTACAGCTACACCTAGTCAAATAGGCGGTATGGGATAAAATATGAGTAATTTACCCTTAGACACTTCATTAAATAGTCAGGAAGTTAGAACATTTTTTGATAAGTTTTTTTTAGGTCAGGTTACTTTCCCCAGTAATCAAATTGATGCTGTGCTAGGGTTTTTTATTAAAAGAGGGTTTGGTGAACAAGCTGCTCGTAGTACAGGTATTGTCTTATTAAATCAAGCAAAATTAGATGGCGTTAATATTTTTGAAGTGTTGGACAATCTTAAAAATCTAAATGATACACAACTAAGTCAAGTAGTTACAGAGGTATTAAATTATTATAGGGTTCAAACTAGTGTATTAGGGTATAAAGTCAGTAATAATAGTAATACTTTTGAAAATCGTAATATATTGGTATGAGCAAGTTTGCTAAAGGTAAATTTACTCCCAAGTTTCCAGAAAAATATATAGGCATAAAAAGCCCAACATATCGCAGTAGTTGGGAGTTTGCCTTTATGAATTTTTGTGATAGCCATGCTAGTATACAAAAATGGGCCAGTGAAAGTATAAAAATACCCTATCAAAATCCTTTAACTAAGCGTGTTACTGTATATGTGCCAGATTTTTTCATACAGTACCTAGACAAAAATAATAATTTACTTTCAGAAGTTATTGAAATTAAACCACAAAATCAACAGCTTTTAGAAAGAGTTGGACGTAATACAGCTAGACAAGCACAATTTATTGTTAATCAATACAAATGGGCTGCAGCCACAGCATGGTGTAAAGGTCATGGGTTAAAATTTCGTGTGTTAAATGAGACAGATATTTTCCACCAAGGCGGAGCAAGATAAATAAGGTATGACTAAAAAATTAGAAGAAGTATTAAATTTACCTGAAAATAAAAAAATTGTCAAGGAAGAAGCTAAAAAGGCAGAAAAGCCAGAAGCTTTTTTAAGAGACATGGAAGAATTTGATAAAATCTCCGCAGCATTGCCTCAGGTCAAAGGCTTAGGTGACATAAGTGATAAAGAATTTGATGCTCTAGCAGATCGTGCCACTAATGCTTATGATGATCTTATGGATTTAGGTATGAATGTGGAAGCACGTTACAGTGGACGTATTTTTGAAGTTGCTGGTACTATGCTTAAGAATGCTATTGATGCTAAAGCCGCTAAGATTGATAAAAAGCTTAAAATGATTGAGCTACAGTTGAAAAAACAAAAAATCGATCAAGAAGCCAATTCTGATAATACTAAAGGTTTAGATATTCCAGGTAATGGTTACATTGTAGCTGATAGGAATAGTCTATTGGAAAAACTTAAAAATATTAAATAAATATAGCATATTGGAAAGATTATGAGCATATTTAAGGAATACCTAATAGAAAGCATTAAAACCTACGAATTTAAGGTTAAAATTGCCGGTGACGTTGACGATAAAATTGAAGAGAATATGAAAACTGCTCTTTCAAAGTTTGAATGCACCACTGTAACTAAAACAATGAGAACACCTATTGCTGAGACCCCAATGGATTTTCCCGAGCTTAGAAACATACAAGTTAATTTGTATGATGTTACTTGTGGGTATCCAGTGACCAGTCACGAGTTAGCAATTTATTTGTCAGAAAAATTAAAAATTAATCCCGTTCATTTAAAAGTTAGAACATTAAAAGAGCAAGAAGAAATAGAATATAATATTGATAGTTATAGTAGAGTAGGCACTAAAAGTGAAGCTATTTTAAATAAACCTTATGAAAAGGTAAACAATCAAGCAGTGGCAGGTGAAAAGGCTAAGTTAAGTTTTATAAAAAGTTTAGGTAAAGACCGCCATAGAGGTGAGCAATATAAAGGTGTTAATGATCAATTATTAGCCAAGAGTGCTCCTACAGAAAAAGCACATAACATGGAACAATCACAATTCTTAAAGAGTGTGTTAAGTTCAATCAACAGGACAGAATAATGGATTTCAAAAAACTATTACAAACTATAACAGATTTAGATCAAAACAAACAGATTTTAAAAGAATCCAATCAAACTGTTCAAGAGTGTGGTATTATGCCGTCAATCGGTGGAATGGGCATGATGAGTGGTGCTGGCCATCCTCCTATTACAATGAATGTTAGTATGAATGCTACAGGACCAGAAGGCATTCGTGACTTGTTGAATGTGTTAAAAGGTCATGGCGACGATGCTCCAGATGATGCAATTAGTAGTCCAGCAGGTGCAGTAGTTGCAGTTTCAGAGCCTGAGCATGATATGGGTCATGACATGGATGATATGGGTCATGACATGCATGGCATGGGACATGAAATAGATCATGACGAGAATGATGCGGGTGAATTAGAACTAGAATTAGATGAATATTCTAACAGTCCCGATGAAGAATATGCTGGTATGGCAGCAGCAGTGCCAAGTGGTGATGATTTAAACAAACCTAAACAGTCATTTAAACATAACTATCGTGGAGGCGACAACCCAATGAGTATGCCCATGCACGAAACTTTAAAATATAAGTTAAAAAATCTGTATACCGAAGTTAAAGGAAGATAATGTCCAAGTCTCTGGATGGTGTACTTACTAAGAAAGCCTATAAGAAAGAAAAGTATACCGAACAGCAGGTAGAAAATCTCTTAAAATGCAGTGATCCTGAAGTTGGATACTTGCATTTTTGCACTAATTTCTTTTATATTCAACATCCGGTCAAAGGCAAGTTATTATTTGAACCTTTTGATTACCAAGTAAGACTTCTACACGCATATCATAATCATAGATTTACTGTAAACATGTTGCCTAGACAGATGGGCAAGACCACCTGTGCGAGTGGGTACTTACTCTGGTATGCAATGTTTCATCCAGACCAAACTATTCTAATTGCTGCCCACAAATATACTGGTTCGCAGGAGATTATGCAGCGTATTCGTTATGCATATGAGCTTTGTCCTGACTATATTCGATCTGGTGTGATCAATTATAATAAAGGTAGTATAGAATTTGACAATGGATCACGTATTGTATCTGCTACAACTACAGGCAATACTGGTCGTGGTATGAGTATATCCTTATTATATTGCGATGAGTTTGCTTTTGTGATGCCAAATATTGCTGATGAATTTTGGACGTCAATATCACCTACATTGGCCACTGGTGGTCGCGCTATTATTACCAGTACACCTAACAGTGACGAAGACACATTTGCTACAATATGGAAAGAAGCTAATAATAACTATGACGAGTATGGTAATGAGCAAGAATTAGGTGCTAATGGATTTTTTCCTTTTACTTGTACTTGGGATGAACACCCAGATAGAGACGATGCTTGGGCCGCACAAGAGCAAAGTAGAATTGGTGAAGAACGATTCCGTCGTGAATACGGCTGCGAATTTTTGATCTATGATGAAACATTAGTTAATAGTATTAGATTGAGTGAATTAACTGGCAGGGATCCTTTGTTTAAAATGGGTCAAACTAGGTGGTATAGTAGATTAAATTCAGATAACATATATCTAGTCAGTTTAGATCCTAGTTTAGGTACAGGTGGAAACTATAGTGCTATAGAAGTGTTTGAATTGCCCACATTTAAACAGGTAGCAGAGTGGCATCATAATACTACCCCTATTCAAGGGCAGATTAAAATTCTAAAAGACATACTTAAATATCTCAGTGATGAAATGGGCGGTGCATCTAATAACATTTACTGGAGTATAGAAAACAATACTGTGGGCGAAGCAGGTTTAGTAGTGATCAAAGACCTAGGTGAAGAGCAATTTAGCGGGTTAATGGTTTCAGAACCCATACGCAAAGGGCATGTGCGTAAGTTTCGTAAAGGATTTAACACTACACATAGTAGTAAAATATCGGCTTGTGCTAGATTAAAGCATTTAATTGAAACAGGTCAGATGGAAATTAATAGTAAAAGCTTGATCAGTGAGCTAAAGAGTTTTATTGCAGCTGGTTTTACCTTCAAAGCAAAGACCGGTGATCATGATGACTTGGTAAGTGCCTTGTTATTGATGGTTAGAATGAGTACTTTAGTGGCTGATTGGGATCCAAGGGTGTTTGAAAGTCTTAGTGGTGTACACGTAGAAGAGGATTTTGAAGCACCTTTACCTATATTCATTTCCAGCAGTTTCTAATAAATATTGATATGAGTGCGAATTTCCAACAAATAGCCAAAGATTTGGGTAGACAATTGCAAACAAGGTTTCCCAGCCTTAAAAAATCCACTGCGGACGACAAACCTATTGACGGCGTTAATTTAAAAGATGCTGATGCAAGAAAGTTTAACTTTGATTTTACCAATGAAGAAGGTGAAAAAGTAGTAAATGTTACTATTAGCCTATCAGAAGAAGGTGAAGATCCTGGTTTAGATGTGCAGTGGAGTGATACAGTGAATAACAGGTCATGGGATAGGTTTATTAGAAATATATTGCCTAAATTTGCTCAAACACATGGATTAAATTTTAATGCACAAAATCCTTCACAAACTAATTTGGATAAAAGAGATTCCTTAGGGGAAAATGATATGAATGAATCAAAACTATTTGGTACTAGTAAGACCAGTTATCAAGAAATAGGTGAGGCTAAAATTATAGTAAGACACAGTCAACCTGTTAATTTAAACTCCATGAACGGAAGATCTCAACGTATTGAGAACATTTATGTAGAAAATGCAATGGGTGAAAGATTTTTATACCCAGTCAAGCATTTAAATGGTGCAAGAGCTTTGGCCCAGCACGTAAGTCATGGTGGTACACCATATGATGATATTGGTCGTCATGTTATTGGACTTAGTGAAGAATTAAGTAAACTAAGATTTTTTAAGAATTATGTAGATCGTAGCCCTGTAGTTAGTGAAAGCATGGGCAATATTCAACAAAAAGTAATTGAACGTATTAATGACATCAAAAAACAAGTGCATTCATTACAGATGTCTAAAAACTATAGTGTTTTTAAAGAGAATTTTAGAGTAAATCAATCACAGGATGTGCCCGAGGAAGTACTCAATGATTGGATTGATAGATTAACTGTGCGTAGTTTCAATGAAGAATTAAAAACAGCATTTCCTTATATCTATAAATTAGTTGATGAATCACAGTTGCCTGTTAAAGAGATTGACACAGAAGAGGACATGTTAAAAACCAATGATGATAAAAAAGATTTAAAGTTAAAAAACAAAAAAATTAAAGAATTAAGTGCTTTTGAAAGTTATCTAGATCAAATAGTCAAAGAAGATGATGATTTATTTGATGACAATGAGGAATTACAACAGCAGGCCATGGCTGAATTAAAGAATTTATTTGGTAATGAATTACCATTAGGCACAGATGGGGATAATGTTAGAGATAGTATAAAAGGTATTATAGATAATAATAAATTAAATCGTGCGTTTCAGATACTAGCAGATTTGGGTTTAGATGAAATGGATGCTAGACCAATTATCGCGTCATATTTAAAGTCGCATGATAGAGAAAATGGCACAGATTTAAGTAGTAAATTGGGGTTTGATGGCACATCAGTAACTCCCCCTGTTACTCCCCCTGTTACTCCCCCTGTTACTCCCCCTGAAGCAGCAGCCCCCCCAGCACCACCTCCTGAAGCAGCAGCCCCTCCAGCACCACCTCCTGAAGCAGCAGCCCCTCCAGCACCACCGCCTGAAGCAGCGCCTCCAGGAGCAGCCCCAGGACCAATGATTCCAAATCCTGCCCCACTTGCTGAAAGTGGTACTGGACATAAGTTAGTTGATGAAATTCGTAGTCGTATTAGTGGATTCTTTAATCAAACTGAGGGAACCTTTACTATAGGTGAAGAAGGGTTTGTCACAAAGATGTGTAAGGAACTCAAAGAAAAATATCATGTTCCCCCGGGCACTCATAAAGCGGATAGATTTGACCACATGGTGGAAAGAGCTTGTAATAACATCATGGAAAAATACAAGCAGCGCCATAGTCATTCAAGAGAGTTATCAGACATGAGAAGAATGGCTGGTATTATGGAAGCTGGTATATCTGATGTGGGCGGTATGATGAAAGGCATGATGGGCGGAATGGATCCACAAGGTATGATGCAGAATATACAAAGTAAGATCCCAGCTGCTAATATGAAAACTACTAATACTAGCAGTGGCACCATAAACGGCCAACCTGCCAGTTATGATGATGCTATAGGCAAATTCAAAGGTATGGCCGGTAGTATGGGCCTTGATGCCAGTGGTAGTGATCCCGTAGGTGGTATGTATAAAGGTATACAGGGCAAGTTTGGTGACATGATGAAAGGTATGAATATGCCTAGTATGCCAGGAGCAGGATCATCTGGAACTTCTATGCCTTCAGTATCGCCTACAAGAGCAGGCACTACGCCGGATCTTAAAACAGCATTGTCTAAAATGAAGCCAACAACCCCTGATCAAGCTATGACAATGATAGCAGATCTTAAGAAATTGGCAGGATTGACTGCATAAGTTTTATTTTTTCTACCTTTTTGCTTGCAAAGCTAAATAAAAACGCATATACTAGCTATATGCGTTTTTTTATTGGACACGTGTCTGATAATATAGGCAAAACATAGGCAATTACAGGAGAAAAACTATGGCAACTTTAGCAGAAATTCGAGCAAAATTAAAAGAACAAGAAGTAAAAGGCGGCGGAACAGGCACCGGCGATCTTTCAATTTATCCTTTCTGGAATCTTAAAGAAGGAGGTGAATCGGCTGTAAGATTCCTCCCAGACGGCGATGACTCTAACACATTCTTTTGGGTAGAACGTGCTATGATCAAGCTGGAATTTGCAGGCATGAAAGGCGAGACAGATAATAAAAAAGTCAATGTACAAGTTCCTTGTATGGAAATGTATGGCGAAGTCTGTCCTGTACTCAGTGAAGTTCGAGCGTGGTTTAAAGACCCCAGTCTCGAAGCAATGGGTCGTAAATATTGGAAAAAGCGTAGCTATTTGTTCCAAGGCTTTGTCACTGAAGATGGTCTCAAAGAAGATCAAAAATCAGAAAATCCCATTCGTAGATTTATTATTGGACCCCAAATCTTTACTTTGATCAAAGGTGCATTGATGGATCCAGAAATGGAAGACCTTCCTACTGATTATGTTCATGGCGTTGATTTTCGTCTGATCAAATCCAGTAAAGGTGGTTATGCAGATTACGGCACCAGCAAATGGAGCCGTCGTGAACGTCCTCTCAGTGCAGATGAGCAAGCGGCAATTGATGAATTTGGCCTGTTCAAACTTAAAGATTTCCTACCTAAGAAACCTACTGAAGTAGAAGTCAAAGTTATCAAGGAAATGTTCCAAGCCAGCGTAGATGGTGAGGAATATGATATGGAACGTTGGGGTCAATATTTCAAACCTAGCGGTGCTGCTCAAAGCACTGGTGATCCTGTGGCTGTTAAAAAAGCAGTTGCAGTTGCACCAGACTTGGACGATGACATGGACGATGAACCGCCAAAGCCTGTGGCTAAGGCAGTTAAACCTGCTCTTAAAACAGTTAAATCTGTTGAAGAAAAAGAAGAATCTAAAGGCAGTGACAGTCGCGCAACCGACATTATTGCAATGATTCGTAATCGTCAAAAAGCGTAATTTACCACTTGGGCCTCTGTGACACTAGTCATACGCCCGAGTTTTCTATGGAGAAAAATAATGGCAAAAGCACAGAAAATTAATGAAAGCTTTACTTTGAGTTTTAATAGTCGTGAAGATCAATCAGGCGATACCGTAGCTGATATTGATATTAGGTTTGATAACCCTAAAGATGACAGTGTTTTAATTAATAGATTGAACACTTGGCTCAAAGCAATTGGGCGTGAAGACATCGTTGTTTCACCTAAACCAGGAATGTAATATGGCAACAAAAGCATTTGATTTAAGTAAATTTCGTAAAACTCTAACTAAGAGTATTGATGGATTGGGTGTGGGATTTAATGATCCTACAGATTGGGTAAGTACTGGCAATTATGCACTAAACTATTTAATTAGCAGTGATTTCCATAAAGGTATTCCCTTGGGCAAAGTTACTGTGTTTGCTGGTGAAAGCGGTGCAGGTAAAAGTTATATTTGCAGTGGCAATTTAATTAAACATGCACAAGAACAAGGTATCTATGTGGTACTTGTTGATACTGAAAATGCATTGGATGAAGCATGGCTTAAAGCACTTGGTGTGGATACTAGTGAAGATAAACTGCTCAAATTGAATATGGCCATGATTGATGATGTGGCCAAAACTATTAGCGAGTTTATGAAAGAGTACAAAGAAATGCCAGAACGTCCTAAAGTTCTATTTGTACTTGATAGTTTGGGAATGTTATTAACTCCTACTGATGTTAATCAATTTGAAGCAGGCGATTTGAAAGGTGACATGGGTCGTAAACCTAAGGCCTTAACTGCATTGGTTCGTAATTGTGTCAATATGTTTGGTAATTATAATGTGGGCATGGTTTGTACCAATCATACCTATGCTAGCCAAGACATGTTTGATCCAGATGATAAGATCAGTGGTGGTCAAGGCTTTGTGTATGCAAGTAGTATCGTAGTTGCTATGAAAAAGCTCAAACTCAAAGAGGATGAGAATGGCAATAAGATCAGTGAAGTAAAAGGTATTCGAGCTAGTTGTAAGATTATGAAGACACGTTATGCCAAGCCTTTTGAAACACTGCAAATTAAGATTCCTTATGAAACTGGCATGGATCCATATAGTGGCTTAGTAGATTTGTTTGAAGCTAAGGGGGTGTTAGTACAGCAGGGTAATAGACTCAAGTTCACTGACAGTAAAGGTGTAGAACACTTATATTACAGAAAAGAATGGAAAAATGATAAATTAGATATGTTAATGGAGGATTTCCATAACATTAAACCTAAAGAAGTCATAACGGAGGAGGCTGTAGAAAATGACTGATACGCAAATTGGTGATATTTGGTGTTTTTTTAAAGAGTTCATTGGCAAGGAGGATATTCAAGCTGCTGCCGAGCAATTTATTGACTTGCTAGCAGACTTTAATATTAAGGACAAAGTCCTTCAAGGTGCTATGGGAGTGGATGCAGATTTAGACAGCGCCATTGAGTATTATTTGGAAGATGACATTGACATTGAGGAAGATTACGAAGATCCTGAAGAAGACGAATATTGATCATGTGGTACTCTAAGATCAGCCAAGATTTCAGTCTTTTGCCTGATGCCATGGCATATTATGAAGATGAATTGATTGAAGCAAGAAAAGATGCCCGTATAGCGGGAAATATAGAAAAAGCAGCAGCCAGCATGCCTGGTATTGTAGAGCAGAGATTCAATCAATTACAGGAAATCGAAGCTATCTTAGAGTTTCTCAATATTGAAATGCGTCAACTTAAAAGCCATCACTTTAAAAAGTATTTGGAAAACTATCAAAGAGCATTAAGCAGTCGTGATTGTGATCGTTACGTAGAAGGCGAACCAGACGTTGTTGAATTTGAAAAAGCCATTAATGAATTCGCCTTAATACGTAATAAATGGTTGGGCATCACAAAAGCATTGGACATCAAACAATGGCAGCTAAGTAATGTAATAAAACTTCGAACCGCAGGGTTAGAGGATGCTACATTATAGATGAAAGATTTGATCCCAATTTTTATTGGGTATGATCCTAGAGAGGCCACAGTATTCCATGTATGTGCTAACAGCATAATAAGAACTAGCACTAGCCCCGTTAGTATTGTACCAGTAGCACTGAATCTTTTTAAAGATTACAGTGAGACTCATACTGACGGCAGTAATCATTTTATATACACTAGATTCCTAGTTCCATATCTTATGCATTGGTGTGGCCATGCTATTTTTATTGATGGCGATATGGTAGTGCGTAGTGACATTACTGAATTATGGAATCTGCGTAATAGTATGTTTGATGTACAAGTGGTCAAGCATGACTATAAAACCAAAATGCCAGTTAAATACTTAGGTGCTAAAAATGAGGATTATCCCCGTAAAAATTGGTCCAGTGTTATACTTTGGAATTGCAATAGTTTTCCAAATAGAATACTAACTCCAGAGTATATAATGCAAGCAACAGGCAAAGAATTACATAGATTTACATGGCTAGATGACAGTCGAATAGGTGAATTGCCTAAAGAATGGAATTGGCTTCCAGATGAATATGGTGCTAATCCTGATGCTAAGTTGTTGCATTATACGTTAGGTGCACCTTCTTTTCATGAGTTTGCCAATACACCAATGGCAGATGAATGGCATAAGGAACGTATTCTAACTGAATATTGTCAGCAGAGGGATATAAAATGAATATAGCATGGAGTGGATTAGCTGATGCAAAATATTACGACAGCATAGCAAAATATTGTTTACCAAGTTGGCGTAAATTGCCTGGTGACAAATACGTTATTTGTGATGAGGACGTAATAAAAATACCAAAAATCAAAATAGTTCAATGGAATGATATTTATAATCAAGGAAATTTGTTTACAGAATTTTGTAATAGAACTAAACCTGTAAATTTTTGGCGTAAAATGCAAAGTCAAGTATGGGCATTGCGTAATTTAAGAGATTATAATTTTGTAGTATTGCTAGATACAGATGTGGAAATTGTGAAATTTAATCAAGAAGAATTTGATTCTATTTTAAAAGGATTAGTTGAAAGCAACTGTATTTGGGCCACTGGCGAATCACAATTAAAAAAATTAGATGCAGGCCATATCGTAGTTAATATGAGTGATCGTAGACTAGATCAATTGCTATACGATTATGAAAATATTTGGGAATCAAAAAAAATTCTCACTCTTGATAGGGCCTATGACGGGGACGCTGTGGAAAGTCTTTTTGAGAAATATCCCAGTTATAAAATTAAAAATAAAGATCATGGTGGTGGATTACATACCTATACTTTAGGCACAGTACATTATGGCAGTAAAATTCCTAAAAAAATTAGAAGTCTTTGGGCAGGATCAACTGAAGATATGATATCTGAAATGATTAAAAACAAAGAAGCTCTATTGGAAAGATTAGAAAATCAATGAAAGTTGGAATTTTTTACTCCTCTATAACTAATATTCATAAAGCTCCACATAAAGAAAATTTGATGGATTGTTTTCGTGATGGGGTAAATGTCTGTGGGGATGAAGTTATAGAATTTAGAAGTATCAGTGATAATATTCCAAAATTAGATGCAGGGTTTATTTTAGGATATACTTTGGAAAATAATTATAGAAAACGTATTATTGATATTTTGAAATTGCAACGGGCTAAAATTATTTTTGTAGATAGTAATATTTTTTCATATGGCAGAGCCAGTCATTTTTATCATAGATACAGTGTCAATAGTGTTTATCCAACAGATGGTGAATATTTTTTAGGTGATGAAAGATATGATTCAAAATTGGACAATATTTTAACACATCATAAACTAGCTATAGAACCTTGGAGACAAAACGGAGATCATATTTTAGTTTTAGGTCAACGTACTTTGTCTTGGAACATGCCCAATCAAAATGGATTAGATTGGATTACAAGTGTTATAAAAAGGTTGAAAAAAGTTACTGATCGAAAAATCGTTGTTAGATTGCATCCAGGTGATAAAAGTTTTAATACTGAGAATAAAAAAAAGTTACACAGTCTTTATGGAAGAAAAGGAGTGGCCATATCCAATAATGACAATATTCGAACTGATTTGGCAAATGCTTGGTGTTCAGTAGGATTTAATTCCACCCCAAATTGCGTTAGTGTGATTCAAGGAATTCCTGTGTATTTAGATGACCCCTTAAATAGTTGGGCTTGTGATGTAGGTTTTGATGATATTAATTTAATAGAAACACCGGTAATGACGGATAGAATACAATGGTTAGATAAAATTGCTCATATACATTGGAGTAATGACGAAATTAGTTCAGGTAAGTATTGGAGTAGATTTAAGAGTTTTTATCAATGTATGACATAATTTTTATTTCAAATAATGAATCAAATGCTGATAAAAATTGGGAAATATTGAGTTCTAGATTTGTATTGGCCAAAAGAATCAACAACGTCAAAGGTATTCATAACGCTCACATAGCAGCAGCAAAAAGTTCTTTTACTAAAATGTTTTGGGTAGTGGATGGTGATGCTCGAGTATTAGAAGAATTTGAATTTAATTATGTTGCTCCTGACTATGATTTAGATTGTGTGCATATTTTCCATAGTATCAATCCCATTAATGATCTGGTCTATGGATATGGTGCTGTTAAATTATTACCTAGAAGATTAACTTTAGAAATTGATACATCTAGTTTGGATATGACACTAAGTATTAACAATAAAATTAAAGTAATAGAACAAGTATCTAATATCACAAATTTTAATATAGATTCATTTAGCACATGGCGTAGTGCTTTTAGAGAAGCAGTTAAATTGACTATCAACGTAATTAATAAAAAAGACAATGATGAAAGTCTTAAAAGATTAAGCACATGGTGTACAATAGGTTATGATAGACCTTATGGTAGTTATGCTATAAAAGGAGCACTCGCTGGTAAAGCCTATGCTTTGGTAAATTTTGAAAATACTGATAAACTAAAATTGATTAATGATTTTGAATGGTTAAAACAAAGGTTTGACAATGATTGATTTTACAGCATTTAGCCATGGTCAAGTTGAAAGTAAAATTTGGTTATGCGAAAGATTGGAATCTATTATGCCTAGTAATAGTCGTATCGCAATATTGGGTGGATGGTATGGTGTATTGGCTTTTCTACTATTAAGTAGACGTGCTGTAGATATCAAACACATTAGATCCTTTGACATAGATTCAAAAGTTGAATCTATAGCAGATCGAATCAATAATGCTTGGGTATGTAATGGTTGGCAATTTAAAGCACATACCCAAGACGCTAATCAAGTAGACTTTTCAGAGTTTGATGTAATTATTAATACATCAGCTGAACATATTGTTGATAGACAATGGTTTGATAAAATTACCAATCAATTAGTGGTAATTCAAAGTACTGATCAAATTCATGATGATGACGATGATCATGATTATTGTTTCAGCTTAGATCAGTTAGTAGAGCGTTACCCTTTGACTAATCTTTATAGATCAGAAAAGAAGTTTAAATATCCAGATAAAGAGTTTTCTAGATTTATGTTAATTGGCTACAAGACTGGAAGTTAATGGGAAAATATTGGCAATAGCTTCTGCACAGGCTAAGGCTACTTCTTGATGTTCTTTTTGAGTACCATTAGCACTACGCAGTTCAATAAAATGAATCCAGCTACGTAGGGTTCCATTCATATAAAGACGACTTTCGATTAGTCCTTCGGGCAATACTGCACGAGCTTGCTCTTTGGCAATACCGTTCTCAATTGCCCATTCGTATTCACGACGTGCCGCATAGATAACTCGTTGTTGAGCACGATACCAATCATTTTGCAGTAAGTGATCTTCAACTTCTACACTATTTTGCCTATTTTTATCATCTTGTAGCCTAGCCTCTCTAGTGACAAAATTAAGATCTTTAGTAGGGTCAGCGTAGCGTTGACTAAACTCTTGAAAACTGAAGCTACGATGACGCAATATTTGCCGAGCAATATCTCTAGTAGTGGTAATCTCCATACAGGCTGAAGCCATTTCAAGAGGGCTCCAGTGTTGATGTTTAATCAAATATTTGATTAGTTTTTCACTGGTTTCTGTGTTAAGTTGATTACTAGGATTACTAACTCTAGCGCAATACGCTACCAATTCCTGTGCAGTATCAATACCCAAATTTTTCATTTCTTCTGTGGGTTGACTATAGGAAATTAATTTAACATTCATAGTTTTCTTTTTCTAAGGAATTTAGTTGTTTCTCGACTAATATCTTTTTTAATCTTGTCTGTGTCTAATTTAAAATCTATGCTTGATATATGTTCTTTGTAATTCAAAATCATTTCTTGAATATTTTCTTGGACAATTTGCCAATTATCATCCCGTAGGTTTTTACCTATGTCTATATTCCAAATTCTTTTGTCTTTAAATTTGACCTGTATAGAGCATAGATACTTCAACGGTACTACATTAAGTTCAACATCTTCGAAAATTTCGGGCCAACTTTCAATGACATCCTTTGAAAGTTTTTTGATGGTCATTTTCTTTTTTTAGTTGGCACCAATGCTTCAGCTTGACGACGTAGTTCGGCAGCCTGTTTGGCTAATTTATCAGCCTGGCCCCTCAGTTTAGTAGCACGTTGTTCTACTGGCATGTCTTCAAAATTCTCTTCTACGACAGGCATGGGAGTTTCAGTAACAGTGGCTACTTCAACAATTTCAACATCGTCTCTTTTTTTATTTTTGAGATCTTCTTTAATGGACAAGTCGTCTACGGCCACGCCCATTTGTTCAGCAATGACCACATTGAGTTGATCTAATTTAATTTTAGTTTGAAAATTAGGGATCATTTCAATTTGATCAGTGGCAACTCTCATCAATTTACCTTGAGTATGCAATGCAGCCAACATAATACTACCATCAGGGAAAGTAGTTCTGGCCAATACTTCGGCAAACTCATTGGCTGTTTGTGCAGAATTAGATTCTACTAATTGAATTAATGCATCATGATACCGATCGTCTAATGCTTCAGTAGGAATTACTAGACAGTTATATGCATCACCAGGAAGAGTTCTGTATGCTACAAGACATTTTCTGCCATTGCCAACAAATCTTCCAACATGTTTTAAACTAACCATTTTATTCTTCCTTGGATGCTGTTGCTTGACCTAAAAATTTGCTTAGTTTGTTATAAACTTTGCCAACAGCTTCCATTTCAGCAGCTTTATAGCTACCACGGCTATTAGTTACTTCAATAATTTGTTTTAATGCATTGAGATCGTTAATGTTAAGATCTTCAGCAACATCTACTTCTTGTTCTTCTACTGGCTCTTGTTGTTGTTTCATTGGTGGTTTGTTCATAATGTCTCCTTAAAAGTGTACTATTATATATCTTTTCTAAAAAATTAAAGATTATAAATCTGAATAAGACAGCAAAAAGAAACTTAATTCTTTTTCTTCTTCAAATCCAAGATTTGTTTCATAGCGTATGCTATTGGTATTGTCTAACGCTAGTTTCATAGCCAAGTAATATCTACCATTTAAATTATGGTAGATCCATTCATTAATAGATTGGATTTTATCGGGCGGTTTATGTCCTAACGTAGTATAATGAAAATGGCGAGCAGGAAAGTCTACTCGCCGTAAACCTAATAAATTTAATGGATTAGGCTTGCCGTTCTTTAGGGCCATTACTTAGCTTCTTCGTAATAGGCATATTGTCCAAAGGGAGGAACAATGTTTTGATTACCATGAATAATAAACAGTGTATCGCAATAGTGCTCGTCACCCCAAGATCCATATGGATAGCCATCAGTAAACATAATAAACTTCTTTGGAGTAATATTATGCTCTTTCATATATGTCCAATTGGCATCAAAGTCAGTGCCGCCACCGCCTTTAAGTTCGTAGTTTTCAATTTCGTTTTCATAGCTGTCAAAGTCTTGTTCATTGTAAACACTGGTGTCAAAACACCAAATCTTCACTTTGAAGTCTTTGTACTCGTCCATGATGCCTTTGATTTCGCTCAACATGTCCTTGCCCATTGCGTCAGTAATACTTCCGCTCATGTCCAAGCCAACACAAACATCAATGGTTTCTTCATTTTTCATACTGGGCAGTACAGCACCTAGCCCCCAACCTTTGCGATTGGGACGAGTAAAACTGAAATCAGACTTGATCAAACTTTGAATTTGTTGACGTAGGTATTGTCGCCAATTAATTTTAGGCTCGGTAAGATCCTTAATAAGACGAGCTACGCCTGCGGGAGTGTTGCCTGCACCTGCGGCGTTGGCTGCTTGGATAGTGGCTTCACGGATCTCGTCACGGATGGCCTTGAGCTCTTCTTTAGTATATTGCGGGCGTCCATTTTCGCCTTCTTTGTCCCAGTCAATATGTTCGTCAAGTAGCTTACCCAATGCATCTAGTTCTTGATCATCATATTTTTCCATGAGCTCGTCGTATACTTGCTCTGCGCTCTTGCCATAATGTTGGGGATCATGGAAGATAGGAATCTTTGGAGGCTGCTCGCCAATATGGTCACGAATCAATTGACCGTTTACGCAATAGTCAGCGGCAATGTTGAATACTTTACGATTACGACCTTCGTTACGACCCAAATGGTCAAAAACGTTATGGAGGATTTCGTGACCAATAACAAATTCAACTTGTTTATTGGTCAAGTCTTCAAAAAAGTTTCGATTGTAGTAAAGTGCCCGACCATCCGTGGCAGCAGTGGCGCACCATTCAGTAGCATCAATAACTTTAAGACGAGTAGCCATGTTACCAAAAAATGGATGACGAAGTAGGAGACCTACTCGGGCTACGATAATTTTGTCAACGACGGGATCTAATGAATGTTGCATAGTGTTCTCCTATATAATGTATATAGTATAACACCGCCCGAAGGCGGTGTCAAGTGGTAAATTTTCACTTCTTTTCGGTAGCTGCCGAAATGTACTTACCAAACTTAGTATGGAACTCATCAAAGCAATCAATCTCGTCTGGATCCAGAGGCAATTGATATTGGGTAAGAGCAAGTTTAGTGCTCATAATAACTAATTCAGTTTCAAAATTATCCATGATAAAACGGAAGAAGTTATTGACTTGTTTATCCCAAGTCTTTGCTCGTTTGTCGCTGGAATCTTTAAGTTCGTAACAGAGGCTAACTGCCAAAGAGTACATTGCACTAATCTCACGCGATTCCATTTTTTTAACCTTGCCATTCAAAATGTCAGTAGGGTCTGGCATCTTGCTGGAAATTTTACGATGTGCCATAAATTTGATTGCAAGACCTTCACCAACTGCACCTGAAATAAGGTTAGTTAGAGTGGTTTCGTCAGTGTCATCGTCCTCCAGTAGTTCGGACACAAAAGTCCAGCTACGTGGAGTGGCAAATGCCTTTGAAGCAGACTTAGGATCAAAGTCATGAAGATCTTTCTTTGAGAAAGTCAAAAAGCCAACTACATCCTTATGGATACGATTTTCGGTAGCCCAAAAAGCGTAGTCATCCCAATCAACACGCAATTCCAAGTGAATAAAGCGGTTGCTCAATGGGGCTGGCATACGATAAGTAACGCCACGATCTGCTTCACGGTTACCAGCAGCTACAATTACTACATTGTCCGGCAAGCGATAAGTGCCAATGCGACGATTAAGAATAAGCTGATAAGCGGCAGCTTGAGTGCTACCAGGAGCACTGTTCATTTCATCCAAAAAGAGGATGATCTTTTTGTGTTCTTTGGCCATTTCTTCGTCGGGCAGTTCGCTGGGAGGTGCCCAAAGCATTTTGCCACTGTTAGAATCGAAGTAAGGAACGCCTTTAATATCAGTGGGTTCCCAAAGGCTCAAGCGGATGTCGATGACATGAGCACCGACGTCTTCACCAATTTGTTTAACAATATCTGATTTACCAATGCCAGCAGGTCCCCAAAGGAACAGAGGGCGTTGTTTATTGAAGCATTTTTGAATTGCACGTTTGGCATCTCGGGGACCAACGGTGCGACTAATAATCTCGGACATAGCTTGTTTCCTTGTTAAGTTGAAATAAATTTGCTATGTTCTTATTATAAGCGAACTTGCCTTTCTAGTCAAGTGGTTTTTCGTCTGATCGCCTAGCTTTCATAGCCTTCATCAAGCCAAATTTGCGTATATCATCGGAGAACAAGTGTAGTTCAAACGCCTTTTTCTCGGAGAAAACAGTGAGACTACGGTGGGTAAGATAGTACGGACAATCCAAAAACTGATCAAAAAAGATAATAATTTGGGGACTTAATTCAATATCTTCGGTAAATGGAATTTCATATTCTTTCAAATCCAATTCTTTTACCAAAAATTCGTAGCCTTTGTCAGTTAGACGTAGTCCACCTTTGGCTTTAGTACGGGTATTTTGCCACCAAATTTTATGATGAAGTTTCACATTGACTTCATCGCAGGATCGTTCTTTGGTTGTTAGGAATATTTTAGTGTATGTTAGACTATTCATCTTTAAGAGTTTGACCAGAAGTTAGTACAACTACGGTAAAGTCTTGGCAATGAAATTCTAAGTTAAGTTTTTTTGCTAAGTTAATAGCATGTCCTGGATTGCTAAATGCTGTTTTTTTATATTTAGGTCCAGGATAACTGACTACACTGCTAAAACTTTTCAAGTTAAAAGGGCTATTTTTGTAGAATACAGCCCAAATAGCCTCTGCTTCCAAAATTTGATCTGTTTTGAAATTCTTTTTATTAGTATGTTCTAGTAAAATTTTTGGTTTTGGGCGACTCATGGTATGATCCTGGATAAGTATATTTATCCAAAATCATTGTGAAAAGCCCCCTCCGTCCATTTTCAATTCAATTAAGTCATTGTTATTATTGGATTTTAACTCCGTTAGCAGTTTGTCATAGTCCTGTAGTAGCTTAGAATTAACTTCTCCAATGGTAAATGCCAATGTCTTTGCGGTATGTATGTCCAACTTGATTTCTCTTTGTTGACTCATTGTGGCAATTTTTACTTGTTCAATGAATTGTTGCAAAGGAAATGTATTAATAGGTTTATTTTGCATTGGCTAATGCTCCCCTAGATTCCTCTTCTGTTTTAAAAGGCCCTTCGTAAGGATATCTTTCAATGGTAATTAATTTAGGGCAGAAACTTTTAACCCAATTTTTAGGAAATTTAATAATATAATGACCTGCACAGAATAAACTTTTACTTTGATTACTTTTGGTAAACAATGGAAGTTTATTTCGAACATTGTAAATGCTGTTAAATGGTTCCCATTTGGTGGGATATCCATAACACTCATATGGAACAGCTCTTGATACGGTAGTATCAATTCCTTTTATAAAAAATTCTCTTCCAAATTCTTTAGTTATGTCTGACTTTTTAGGAAAAACATATTCGCCATTTTTTGAGCTTAAAGTATACTGATTGTTTTCTTTTTTATGTAATGTGCCTACTTTGACACCGTCTTGTTCTACAATCCATAATACACCATCAACGATGGGTTTGGCTTGAATACTATTCATTTTTACTCCGCAGGATAGTTAGCTTGAAATGCATCAGCATATTGCTGAATATTTTCAGTAATTCTTTTTAAATCATATAGATTACAAAACTTCATAAGTCTAATACCAACTTGACTGATGTTTTTAGGTTGGCTTTTGGCTGTAATAGTTTCGTTAATGATTTGTTTAATATCATCGGGTTGATGTTTTAGGTCAATAAGTCTACGATTACGTTCGTAATCATCTAATACACGATGTTCTTCGCCGTTATGATCTACCCAACGTTGTAGCATTAGGTTATTCCAAGCAAATCCACGACGATTACGATCATTATATGCTTCTAATAGTTTATTTTTACGCACTTTAGGATAGGCACTGAACACATTGTCAGTGGGATCACCACGCATACATTTTTCAAATAACACCCATTCTGGATCAATTAGATCTTTTTCCACATTGGTCTTTTTGTCAATTACACGTTTGCCTTTTTTATCAAAAATACCTTCGTGTGTATAGGTAGTTTCGCTAATGCCGTTATATTGACGTACATTAGGAGCAATTAGTTGGATAAAATCGCTGTCTGTGCTAATAATAACATGATCATCGTCGGGATGACTTTGAATAAAGCCAGCAATAAGATCATCTGCTTCTAGTTGTGGATTTTGCAATACGGTGGCATTGGTTTTTTCTGCTATGAAATCTTTAAAAGTATCAAAGGCTTCCCAGAAAATACGATCTTCTTCTTGTTCACGTTCGCTGGCAGCAGCTCTAGATTCAGCTCTATTACGTTTATAAGGTGCGTAATAGTCCTTACGCCAGCTTCGACCTTCTAAACAGAACACTAAATGGCTGCCATCAAAGTCAGTCCAAGCTTTTTTAATGCTGTTTAGGGTAATATGAAAGGCCATGCCCAGTTTTATATCTGCGCTGCCATTAATTGCGTGTCTAGAACGAAAAAAAGTATTCGCAGTATCAACTAAAATGTATGTCATTTGACTTCGGAACGTCCGCCACCAAGTTTGTTTATGTTAATATATCCAGCACCACGACCAACGTCCTGACCTTCTTCGGCTAGCACGTTGCGAGCAAGATCACGGAACCAGCGATCCACAATTTCTTCTTGTGGATCAGCGTCGTATCCATATCCTGCTTTCCTCAATTGTACAATGAATTCATCGTTCCAGTCAAGCTCAAAGAAGCCATTACGAACGTTTTCCTTATTGATATGTGTTTCCAGCACACCTACCCAAGGTTCGCCACGTTGTGAGGCACGTTCCTTTGGAGTCATTTTAGCAATAGCTTCCTCTTCCAATGCTCGTTTAGCAGCTTCTTCTGCTCTTTGAACTTCGGCTTCTTTAGCTTCCTTTAATTTTTGTATTTCCGCAATGGATTCCTCCATTCGAGTAATACCAAAGATTCTTTTTAAGAAATTTTTCATTTTATAGTTTCCAAATGATATGTTAATGTTTCCAATGGAAAAATAGGACTAATTTTATTTTCATAAAATTCAGTATATTGTTCAGCTATAGGAATTAACAGTTGTTGAAACCAAGTTTGATCAATGCCTTCATTAAATTTTTTACTGAGCATTCGAAATTTACAAGTGCTATAGGCATATCTTTCATGATATATGTGACCATCGATAAAATAGCTCAATGTGTCAGCAGTAAAAAAATGTTTATGTGTTGGGTCTACACAGGCCCATTTGCTACGAAAATAGGGAACTATAACAGTAATAGTGGCATTATTTTTACTGACTCTATGTAATTCTTCCATAGTTTTAACTATGTCGGTCAAATGTTCTAAAACATTATCCATTAAAATTACATCAAAAGTGTTGTCATCAAAAGGCCATGGATATGCATCTAAGTTATGAACTACTGTGGCTCCTACACTTTCATTTAAATCTACAGTGACTACCTCGTCATGCTCAAAATCTAAAAGAGTTTTTTTGCCACAACCTAATACTAATATTTTTCTCATCATCGACCTGCTAATGGATTTGGATAGGGTTTTGGTCTGATCCATTCTGGTTGGCCTTTAGTAAACACTATCATGCTATTATAAAAACAAACTGAACCAATATCTTGAAATTTACTTAATACACCCAAGTCTTCTGGGTATTCATGCCAGTGTACAAAATTTACCATGTCAAGAATCTTTTTGGCAAATTCCATCATGGTCCATTCTCTGCCTACACCGTTACCCCAGTCAGACCAATAACTAGTATGAGTGTCTTCACAAATGTATACGCCGCCATTGACAATTTTGGGCCATACTGCTAATAAGGTATTAATCTGTTGTTTCATTTGGTGACCACCGTCATCAATGAATGCATGAATTGGACCAATTTTAGGCAGTATCATATTCCAAAAGTTTACGTCTTCTTGATTACCAATGGCAATCTCTGTGCCAGGAGTTTGTCTTTCATATACAGTGGGATCAATGTCAATGCCAATAATTTTGGCTTTGTCACCGAAATATTTTTTCCACATTTCCAAACTGCCGCCACCTTGGATGCCAACTTCCACAAAGTTGATATGACGATCTCGATATTTTTCAAAGTATTGTTCATATACAGGCAAATATGATCCATACTTGTCACAGTGGAAAGTTAGGTCATTTTCAAAAATCTCAGTTAGTGTTTTCATTAGGTTCCCCATTCGTTTTTAAATAATGGCACTTGAAGTCGGTCACTATACCGCCATCCTTCTCGCATTGCCATTTCTGCCACACGCCTATTATTAAGACTGTACACCCGCTCAATGCCGCCGACAGGCATAATATACACAGGGCCTTTAAAGCCATAATTTCTATACTGTTTGACTGCTTGACGTGCATCTAGTAAATCCTCTTCGCTTGCTATGACAAATTTCAAGTAAGTATAACCGACTTTTTCATAGTCACACACTACTTCGGGAAGTATAGCATCTTCCCACTTTTCTCCACTCACTGGCAGTTTGGCACTGACACTAAATGTGACTTCTCTTTGTTTATGAAGCCTATCACTCCAATTAATCAAATAATTTTTAAAATCTGAAGTTAATTTTTGAGTGCCATTAGTTTCAAAAGTTAAGTGACGCAATCTTATCATTGAATCTACGTCTAGCAGTTCAGGATAGCTACGTTGCCAACCTAAGAGAGGTTCTCCTCCTGTGATGACAAGGTGTTCTTCGTTCCACGTTTTGTGTGGTAGTAGGTCCACAATATCATTTGCAAGATTACCCACATCATATAAAGGGCTAAGATGCTTGAAGTTAGGATCCCAACTAGCATAACTATCACAGCCCGTGGATACAAGAGGCAAGTCTTTATAGTTTTTAAAAGGTTGTTCTTCATCTATTAGTGCCACATTAACTCTTTCAAGGCTTTTTTCACCACGTGGCATGCCAAACCCATCACAGGTAAAGTTGCAGCCAAATGTGCGTAAAAATACAGAAGGGACACCCATATAGCGTCCTTCCCCTTGGATTGAATAAAACAGTTCGCTGACTTTAATCTTGCTCATATATGGTAGACCATTTTTTAAGTTTGTCAAATTTAGCCAGTTTGGCTTTTTCAATATTAAATTGACTAATTACACCGTTCATTTCTAGTAGAGTAATCATAGCAGCTAAATCACCTAGTTCTTCTTCTAAGTGTTGTCGATTAGTTTTGACTTCGCCAGGTTTGCTATTATCCATGCCAAATCGGTTAATCTTGCTAACAGCTTGAATAACTTCTGCACATTCCTCTTGGAGGATACTCATTACTTCATTTATTGAGTCTTTCACTTTGAAACTCCTCTATGTCCTTAACAGCTGATTGTAACACAAATGCATAGTTAAGAGCAACCTGTTTGCTCATAATGATGGAAGTTTCATAATCGGTATAACCTTTAGTTAAAAGTTGCCAAATATGATACCAGCGCGATTTAGACCAAAAGTTAGTTTTAGTTCTAGTATAAATGGTCACGGTTACTTCTGTTTCCTCTGCTTCAATGTCAATTGTATGAGTACAATCATCACTGCCGCATTCACAAACAGTTTTATACATTTTATTAGAACCCCAGTCATTAACTAGAAGTACACCTTTAGCTGGCGTTTCTGCATTCAATTTTTCAAGTTCTCCAATGTGGCAATTTTAGCAATGCGTTGTCCAAAATCTTCATCGTTGTTAATGATATAAAGAGTATGCTCATGGCGATCATTTCTTCGATCATGGCGACTAAACTCTACAATCCTTCCACCAATAGCAGTATAGACTTTAAACCTCATCACAGGTTCATCACTAACGCTACGATCCTCAATGTCACGACCGATTGTTTGTCTAGCCAGTTTTGTCTCTACTACAGGATCGGTCTCCAGCCAATGAAGAATTTTTAGTCGAAGCCAGTTTATCATGATTTTGTCTGTTCTTGTTTAACTTGTTCTTTATGTTGCCATTCAGCTAATTTGGTTTGATACATAGTTTCTGTAAGACCATGCCAGCCAATACAATCACCAGTAGGGCTACGTCCGCAGCCACAAGTTCCAACTTTCTTTTGAGTTTCCATAATATTTCCTTAGTTATCTTGGTGCAAAATCTTGTTGGAGTTTAATGTTATCAAAAAACTCCTTCTTAGTACCCACATCGTCTTTGAATGCACCTTTTAAGACTGTGGTTTGTGTGAGACTGGAATGCGCCATAATTCCGCGGTTTTCACAACAACCATGTGTGGCTTGGATATAGACCCCAACGTTCTTGCTGTTGGTTGCGCGGCTAATTTCTTTAGCGATGTCGTTGCACAGTTCTTCTTGGAGTGTTCCTCTACGGGCACACCACTGAGCAATTCTTGTGTATTTTGATAATCCGATGACTTTGCCATTTGGTATAATTCCTATGTAAGCAACACCATTAACTGGTTGATGATGATGGCTACACATACTACGAAGTTCACTGCGTACTACCAACATGCCAGTATAGGCATCTTCGCCTTCGTTAGGAAAGCTAGTGGCGTCGGGAGCGGGATCATAGCGTCCTGCCATGATTTCGTTAAAGTACATTTTGGCCAATCGACGAGCAGTTCCTTTACTATTAGGATCATTTTCTCTATCAATCAGTAATGCGTCCAGCACGTTTTCAAATGCTTTGGTTGCATCATTAATTAGTTCATCTTTGAAAGGTTCTTCCACATAATCGGATATATTATCGCCTGCCCAGAACCTTTTACCTTCTCGGCGCATACGATCACGCAATACTTGTGCTAGATTTTTTTCAGCCATACCAATTCCTTGTTTGATATATTATATAGGTTATTTAGGCAAGTGTCAAGATTTTTCAGCCACAATCATGAAACTGTCATTTAAGTCTCTACCACTATAAAAAATATTTGTATATTTCCTATCTATTAGGTAGTCTTTGACTATGACGGGGTCTAATACATGAATGTGTTGTCTATTGTTCCAAGGTCGCCAATATTCTTGGCTATAGTCTGGAAGGTATAAAAATAACGTACCATTAACTTTAAGTTTGGAACCCCAATAGTCTAGTGCATCAACCCAATTGGGTAAATGTTCAAGACAGTGGCTAGAAAATATATAATCAACTTGCCTATCTGGCAAATGTAAGGCGTTCCATTCGTCGTCAATTTTTAAGTCAATTGGTTGAGCAGTAGGGAATGCCCACTCAATTCTATTGCATCCAACATCAAACCCATCTCCTTTGCAAAAGTGTAGAGCAAAAGGTATGGCAAATTGGCTAGCATTTCCTTCAGCTTGGAATGCTGGGTACTTTTTATTTTTATATTCTATCAAATTCATATGTATTCGCTTAATACCAGACGACACATGGTGGCATCATGATCAGAATGAAACTTGAAGATTAGATTATTTTCGTTCACAGAAGTTGTATATCTTTTACCGGGTAATCCAAATCTTTCAAGTACTTGGGCACAGGCTTCATTCCACCAAAATTTGTCTTGATTAGCCCAAACAATCTTTACTTCATTTTTCACGTTTGTATTTGGCTTTTTTTGGTATGACATGTCTAACACCGCCGCTGGGATCTTTGACATCACCTGTACGACGTGGGATCAAATGTACGTGGGGATAGCTTACGGTTTGGCCAGCAGCCTCGCCACAGTTTTGCCCGACGTTAAAGCCATGCCATTTTTCTTGGACCATGCCGTCGTAGCCGAACTTGTAGGCTGCTTGGAAACACGCAACCAAGTTTTCAAGTTTTTTTTCGGTTGGCACAAATAGCAAATGTCCTTCCGATACCGGGTAAGCGTCTTTGAAGACCCAGTAGTTTTTGGTTCTGTATTCAATTTCTTTCCACGGAGCTCGTCCATCATCTAAGGCCCTTGTTAAATCTGACATCATTCGTCTCCTTTCAGTGATTCGAATGTTCTATATTTGCCCAATGCTGCCATATACTCGTCGTAGAGTTTTTTCAGCTTGGGGTGCTTCTGTTCTAGTTTAACATCACGTTCAGGAATAAGCAAGACTTTTTCAATTGCATCTAACCGTTCTTCCATGTCACGTCCGTTTAACGTCATCTTACCTTTAACTTCTAATTGAGGGGGATTGGTATCATAGATTCGAAGTGCTTCACTCTGGCCGATTGCGCTCCCCCAACGGTTTCCATGTCCGTGTGGATTGCTAATTAAAAAATTTCCACCAGTATTATTAGTGGTGGTAATAGTTCCCATAGTAGGAACTCCCATAATGCTAGCTTGATTTGCGTAGTTCGAAGTATTGCTCATTTTGAATCCATTTATCTTTAACCAAAAATCCCCATTCTCTCTTTTGTGGGCCAGGCATAAACATTGTCCAAGCAGCTACCCCTTCAACCATTTCAATACGGTGATAGCTATTAGCACTACTAAACCTAAAATGGCCAGGACCACGCCAGTGACAAACTTCCCCAATCTTTTTACCATCTTTGTCAAAAGTTGGAACCCATTCATTGTAGCCTCCTTTAAGGATTAGTGTAGCGTAGGGCCAAGGATGATCGTGTACATCATCTGGATCACTCTTAAGAAATTTATGAATGAACACATTAAATGGGAACCAAGTACGATCTTTTAGAAAGACGTAGTATCTTTCCAAGTATGGTTCTTTACTGGCTCGGTCTAGAATAATTCTCTTACGACCTAACTTTTCTAATTTTTCGAAGAATTTATTTTTTAGGTACTGGGCTATCATAATCATCTTTAACCATATTGTAAATGGAAACAACTTTTTCCATAGCTTTGTCTAGAGCTGGATATTTGACACGCATATTTTTTACTTTATTGAAATCGGGCCAAGTATCAACCCATTCGACCTGATTCAAACTCCAGCTAGTATTGAGCAGTGTTGAAATATCCATAGTACCAATAGCGCTAATTGAACTAGTATTGAGAGTGATAGAGCTTGGGCTAATAGTATTAATATAGGTTAACCCACTGGCAGTTGTATAAGCATTACCAGCCATGGTACTGCCAAAGCTGCCATAATTATATCCAGCAGTGTGATTACTTTGGTAATCTCGAAAGGTTATTGTATCGTCAGTGACAAGACTGCTTAAAGTACTAATGTCAAAAGTAGTTAATGTCTGTATATCTTTGGAGGTTAGACTGGGGACATCACCGTCCCAAGTTACTGTATAATTCTGTTGCGGAGAAAAATCGCTCATGTAAATCCTTTTCTTGTTTTCTTACTAATGCTATTTTACTTTCATAATTTTCCATATGATTTACGATGTCTTCAATCAAAAAATGTTTAAATTGCTTGTAGGATTCAAAACTTTCAGTAAATTCTGTAGGATATTTAAATTCGTCGTAGTACATTTCCTTGTAGCTTAGACGATTAGGTACCATGGGAATTGCATTTAATACCGAACCTTCATAGCAACTAATACCTAATGTTTCTTGTAAGTTAGCACTGAATACCATCTTAGCCTCAGCTAACAAGGTATGATATTCATGTTTACTCAATTGATGATCTTGGCAAACAACAAAGTCATACTGTGGTAATTGCTTGGCCAAGTCTCTAAAAATATCTACTTGTTTTTCTGGAGCAATGCGATGTGGGAATAGAATAAGATCTCTTTTGGGAAGACTACGATAACCTTTTAGGATTTTTTGCATATATTCCATAGGCCAACCAGTCTTTACAATTTTGCCACTGTCGTATCTATTAGCCCAATCCTCTTCCCAATAGGGATTTTCACCTTTGAACCCACCATTGAGTAATTCTTGCATGAATAGCTCGACGTGGAATTCAGTGGCAAAGTAATTATGGTCAAAAGCATAGAAGTAGCTCATCTCAGCACAGACTACCCAAGATTGGGGACCAATCAGTCTGCCTAGGAAGTCTTGGGGATCATAACTGCCGGCGTGCCAAAGACCATGAGTCTTTACCGGCACACCAAGCAGTTCAGACATGTATTTGAGATTGATGATTCCAGGGTGCCAAGCATCTGTAAACAGAAAATGATCACCAGGCTTAACTGCTCCGGCGCAAAATAGACGACCCATTTTTTCAACTTGGGCAGACTTATAAATGTTTGTACCACCAAAGTTAAGAAAAGCACCGGGAGTAGTAGCACTAGGGATATCGCTAGGCCCGCTAATAATTTCAACTTCATGTCCGAGTTTCCTAAGAGTTTCGGGCAAGTGGATTTTCCACTGCCCGGTGTACCTGGTCTCTACGGCTTCGAGATCAACTAGGAATATTTTGCTCACGCTTACGTCCTTGTCCAGCATTTTTACCTTGATAAGGCTTGCGTGGTCGTTTACTGTTCATGTAAGCACTATATACTGGACTGTTCTTTTTGTAAAGATCAGCTTCGTTAAAAGGTGCCAATTCAAACCTGCACCAGTCGTGATAGGCTTCAAGATCATCGAAGATTTTGTGTACTTCGGGTTTAAAAGTAAGATACTTGTTAAGCCATGCGGGTTGTGCCATTTTCTTTCCTAAAAATTAAGGGTTAATATTTAATAAACGAACCATTCTCTCCGTCTTCGGAGACTTCAATCCAGACTTCACGGTCAGGATACTTTGTGTGAATGATGTCATAAAGTTCATCTGACATCATTTCACAACTCTTGTAGTCAAGGGTCATAGTCCCTTGGGCAAATAGGTTTTCGAGCCAGCGTTTGAATTGGATAAATTCAACGTCACGATCATTGTGGGTAACTGAAAGCCAAACACAAAAATGAAATATATGACGGTGAGGGTTAGCAAGAAACGATACATCATATTCATCACCTGTGGCCAGTGTGGGATCTGTGGCGGCTGCCGGATAACAATGGATGCCTTCTTTACGGAAGGTCACCCAAATCATTTTATTGGGTCGAACGTCTTGTTTAATAATCATATGAATTCAAAAAACTCTCTAAATTTTGGATTTTCTAAATTTTTAAGTGCTTCCATTCCTTTTACACTAATCCTAAATTGATAATTGTCAGGACTATCAGATCTTTCTTCAAAGTATCCAAACATTGTTCCAGAAACGTAGCCAGAATCCCCATTAATAATTTTTTGTCTTGCAGTTTCGTAGGCTCGTTCTAATTCTTCTTGGATATCATCTGCCCTAAAATCATATGTGATTTGATCTGTGATAGTTTCATCTTTATGATAAACATGATAGTGTTGTTGAAGCTTTCGTTTTATAGTCGATTGGCTATATGGCGTATTTACAATATTGTATCTACTCATAGTGCCAATACTATAAGCTGACTTAGATTCTTTTGATTTGGACTTCATTTCTAAATCAAACTCTGGATAATCAGGACCTTCATTTGGTTGGACTGGCATCCCTAATTTTGCATGGGCATCTTCAATGAATTGACCAGTGCGTCCAGATTCTCGGTGTGGTACCTTAGTACCAATTAAGCTTTTTTTTATTTTACAAATTTTTGGTTTACTCATATTGGTGTATCCTCTGTGTATTTGTCCCAGCTGGTAAAGTTACTACGATCCATCAGTGAATGTAGACTGTGAGTCCACACACCGGGATTAGTATCACCCCAAGTTGTGTCATCAATTTTAACAGTAGTGTTGTAATTAAACAAGCCAATGTATGGCAGTTTCACACTGATCATGGGAATGAAATGATCGTTCTCACTCCAGCCTTCTTCGTGAAAGTCACGAGCATAGCTGGCATCAAAGTCTAAGGTCACCCAATAGCCCAGTTCTAACAAGCTCTTGATCATATGATCCCACGACTTCCAATCTTCGTAAGTTTGTGGATTAAAACTTTGACTAGTGCCAAGATAGATATGACGAAGATTATTGATCTTTAGTACAATTTCTTCTACGGGTTTAACACCAACTACGAACAATGTGCGTTCACCTTTCATTGGAGTATGTTCTACTTCCACGCCAATAAAGTAGTCTACGTTTTGTCTACCTTCTGTATCTATTGCCATTCTATATAACCTCTGCTGTAATTTGCTGGACGATCTGCACCGTCTTTAAATGCTTGTTGCCATTCCGTGTTACGATTATAGCTTCTTGTCCAGAACTTGTCAACATCAAGTTTGCCATTTTCAATCATCCAAACAGCATCTCTCATACATTGATGAAATTTGGAATTGCGTGGACTAGGAAATACCATAGTGACAGCTTTCCAAAGCATTTTATCAAAAGTAGTACTAACTGGTTGTGTTTTGGCAGCTGCCATAATGATCAAGGCACAATCTTTGTATAAATCCTTATCAAATACATCACCTTTGCTGCTCAAATCAATTATGACGTCGTATTGTTTATCGGTGTTTGGTATTAGTCGATCACCCCACAAGTCTTGATTGGAATTGCCTATGACATCAATGTCAAATCTTAAGTGATAGTGATTTGTAATAGTATGATAAGCAACCCAAGCTAGGAATCCGCTGCCCAGTATTAATAATTTACTATTTGCACCTTGACGCCATCGCAATTCTGATAGTGCTTGGCTAACAATGTTAACACCACAGGCCACAGGTTCAATAATATATCGTGGATGTGCCTCTGGAACATTTACATATTCATATTGGCGTACTGTATATTGATCAGCGTAAGCAGGCTCACCTCTAGTAGCCACCAAATCCCCAACTCTTACATCAAAAATTGCTGTACCAACCTTTGTGACCTTGCCTAAACCTTCGTGTCCTTGCATATTCAAAGGTAGTGGCCCAAAGTTTCCTTGCATCATGTCAATGTCACTGCGGCAAACGCCGGTCATAATGCTTTTGACTTCGATTTCGTTGGCGTCAAGTTTTGGGCAAGCATATTCGCTTTCCACAAATTCGCCCTGTCCTGTAGTTACAAGTATTCTATTCATAGTTTCTCGATTTTTTTATGGATCCATTGATCTTGGTAATGTTGGTCATTCCAAAATACATTGTCGTCAATGTTAGCAATTGCAGTTTCAATCATCTTTTTGTAGGCACTTTCGGGGCAAAGACCTAATGGTTTGGATATTTTCTTATCTCCATCCAGTACAAATTCAATTTGTATGTCATCTCCGTTTAGACTGCGCCAATCTGCTGTGAATGTCCACATAGTTTCTTCACCAAAGAAGCCTAATCTACAATAGTCGTCTACATTATACACTCCTTCTTTGTTGACAGCTCCATAGTTTGTGTTAGTAATATCAGTTAGTTGCCAGCGTTGTCTAACATCCTTGCGTACACGATCTGCCTCGTCATAGTTATAATCTAAAGCGATCCATAAGCTGAGTAAATGTGGCATAAGATCACGACTAACTCCGCCAAAAGCCAATTCTTTGTTAGTAAACCAAGTTCCTGGATTAGGTACACGATCATGATTAATCCAATTAACATTGACAATTACACTGGCAGCAGCAAGAGTTTGCAATTCTTCAATCTCATCACGATATTGATTGTTTTTCACCATCATGATTCTTGTGTTGGGATTGGTGTCTAGTAGTTTGTCCCAAGCATCTGCTGTGATTAGTCCTGGTTTTTCTATAAAAACTATCTTAGCTTTTGGTGCTACTAGGTATGCAATAGCTTCGTGAGTATAATTGGGCGTACAAATATGCACAGTATCAAACTGTTCATAGTCATCTAGAGCTTGTTCTACTGTGGTGTAGTCGGCATGTTTATTGGCATCACTATCCACAGTTACGATACTATGATCCAGTTGTTCTAGCACAGATCGGTACAGTTCTCCAATGCCCATGCCTATGATAAGACTAAGTGGTTTCATTGTTCTCCTCATGTTCAAATTCATTTACTAATGCTTCTAGTTTGAGTGCATCTTCCTCATCAAATTCTTCTTTAATTTCGACATTCAATTCAGTAAAAAATTTATTATAATTAGGAATTGGGCTAACAGCACGATCTCCGCTAACTCCTCTAGTACCAATAACGTATTTCCAAAAATATGAATATTTTTTTTTGATTAGATCAAGTGCTTTGCCTTTGTCACTAGTAGCAAAAATTTCGTCAACAATGTCTCTAAATGATTCTGAAGTAAATCCTTTAGGGTATAGCATATTGGGACTAATTCCTGAGTCATATTGTCTATTAGCTTCTTGTACAGCATTGATATGATGCCATACATTATGACCCATCATAATGCCATAACTAAAACTATCCCAGCTGGTTTTATTACTTTGGCCAACTTTATTCAAATCACCCGGGCCATAAACACAGATTTCATTTAGTCTAATCTTGTCTATAATAGGACTGCTTTCAAATATGTCCAAAATTTTATCTTGTAGCACTGCGTTTTTATAAAATCTACGATCAGCTTTGTATTTTTTATCATCAGCACCAGCGCCCATTCTATAAGTCCATTTGGATTTATCCTTAGTTTCTGTCTGATAATAAATTTGACCATTTGCTGTGGCCAAAAATGGACTGGCACAGTCAAAACTAATAGTAAAGTTAGGATTATGATATTTTCTCACTGCTCGTTGGATGTCGGTGAGCATGACAGCCCAGTCTAATTTACTAGTTCCCAAAAAGTGCATCCAATCTTGCACACCTTTTTCCAACAACCCGTCAAATCGCAGTTCAACTAAGCGACTTAGTACCAGATCAATGTCACACATATTCTGACCACCCATTGCCCACCCATTAAAGTGTGCGTCTGGATATTGTTTTGGATCAGAATATTTTTTCATTTCTTTATACCAGTTATCTGCTTGACCGTGATCTTCACCTTGTAATACATTTAAAAACTTGCAACGACCATTTCTATTGCGTATAAAGTATTCATTATTGATATGAGTACCTTGTACAGCTTCGTTAAAGTCATTGATGCCAGTTTTTTGAGCATTCTCTGGAATACGCCCAACCCAACTGGGAATATCTAAACTCATACCATAGTCCATTAAACTGTCCATCCAGTTTAATACTTGACTGCGTTTCTTTTGAGCCTTAGGGCAATTAGGGTTTTTCCAATCGCCTTCCCATTTGCCCTTACCAATTTGGAATCCACCACTGTCACCTAACACCCAACTAGTATTACGATCACGATTACGGAACATGTCCTCCCTTTCACAGGGTTTAGACAAGTCTAAATTAGCATGACCAGCACTATAAAGGCACCATTCATAGTAAAATTGACCTTTTATTGGATCCAAATAGTTCATACTTTCTATGCCATTTTTAAAACTTTTAGGTATACGTGCTGGGTCAACGTAATTGAAATAGCGTTGTTTACCTATAAAGGTAGCATAAAAAGTACTAGTTGCTGGTAGAAACTTAGCGTAATCTAGTTGTGTTGATGTTAGGTTAGTGTTCATGAAGGGTTATTATTTTGTTTGTGCTGGTAAAATATAGTTGTATTCACCAATGCCGCTGTCAATAGTGATCATCATAAGTCCTTCATCTGAAATGTGCATAGTGCAGTCACCACTCAAACTTAGGATTGATATAATTTGTTGAATTGGCCATTTTAGTTCATTTTTAAGTTTGGTAACATTAGTTTGAAAAATAAAGTTACCAGCATGAGTGCTGGCATCGCCAAAGCTGCATACAAGGTTTTTATTATCCACAGTGGTAGTAAATTTTGTTTCACTAGAATGTACTTGGGCTTGTAATTTCAATCTTTGAATAGCAATTACGCTAGGGGTAAATGAAATATCCCATTTTGCACCTTTGAATGAAAGTGGCTTAATAACAGAATTAATTGTCTGAGTTGACATGAATCTAAATTCATTGGTAAAGTCGCCAGTTTCATTTTCAAAATATAAATTGCTTGGTGCAGAACCTTTAGCTTTAGAATTTTTTACCACTTCAATGGTAGCGTTTTCTTTGTACTCAGGACTTTTCAAATGCAAATTTAATTTGTCAAGATTAGTCATGCCAAACGTGCCTTCAAATTCGGCTACTGGATTTTTCATTTTGGCATTAAAGATCACGCCTTTGTCTTCAGAGATACCGTCAATTACAGTTTCTTTGTCATCACTGGTAATTTTAATGGTTGTTAAAAACCCCAATGCATGAGTATGTGCTACGATATCTGTTAAAATGTCTTTAATCATAATATTCTCCTTTGTTAATTTTATTTAGAAAAAAGTCTTCTGTCAAGTTTTAAAAATTAAAAAACTTATTGAATGTGTTCGTTTCTTCAGTGCTTTGGAAATTCCATCCTAGCACACTGATTAAGTTTTCTAATTTGTTATCAATGATGGAATTTTCCATACCATCGTGATCAAATGGCAAATCCTTAAACCATTGAGGTAATCTCAATTCATCCACTGGATAAGCCACTGAAGTATAATTTAGTGGATTGTTTTTTAGTTTGCACACAACAACTTTGGCACCATCAGTAATACTCATGGAATATTTGTCACTGTTCATAGTTTTTAAGTTGTTCCAATTAAGGCTTGCACGAACGTGCCCTGGTAAATTGGCCTTACCTGGTTTGTTTTCTTTTATCTGATATTCAGTAATATTGTTGGCACGTTTAGGACTGCCCTTCTCCCAACCAGGACGAAGTTTAAATTCAGTTCTGAATTCATTAATATAGTCAATGACTTCTCGTTCTTCGCTGCCAGTTAGAACCATTTCTAAGACTTTGCTTAAAAAGTCTTGAATAAATTCTGGAGTATCACTGCGCTTCAAGTCTAGTCCCATGGCCTTAATCTTGCCAGGCTTGTCATTGACATCAGTGCGTTTGCCTTCTTTATCATAATATAATACTGCATAACGCTTTTTAGCAATAAACAATCCTTTGGTAGCCACTAGTTCTCTACCCGCCTTAATGACTTCACCACGACTCTTTGGACAATGAAAAGCATCCAACATAAATTGTGCAAAAGTGCCGTTGACTTCATCGGCAATTTGATCATATAGGAAGATGACATTGTCCTTACTCCAAGGTACGGTACCTTTTTCAATTTCATTTTTTAGTGTTTTATATGCGCTAAAATATGCTGAGTCAGTGTCACCGTAAATGATAGCTTTGCCTACATGGTCATATTTTCCTGTGATGATTTCATTTACCTTAGCAGCCATGTGCTTGGCAACTTGTCTGCCTGTGAGCGTGGTTGATTGACCAATACGCTTATCAAAAAAGCGGCAGCCAGGATTAAGAATAGCACCGTAAAGACTATTGAGGTTAATTTTCTTAACCAATTGGCGTTTATCCCAATACTCTTCATCAATTTTGTTACCAGCATTTATGGCCTCCCTTAGTTTGGCCTGCATTTCTTTACGTTCACTATACCAGCGTTTTAGTAGGCCAGGAATAACTCCTTCTTTTTCATAAGTAAAAATTGTACCGTTAGCACTCAACATCCAAGGTTGATTGCTGTCAAAAATTAGTTTATATGTTTCAGCGGCACTGACTACATCAGTTTCTCCATTTTCCCAGTCAATGACAATTTCAGTGCCAATCTCTTTGTTCATTACTGCTTCATATTCTAATGAACCAAATTTACCTTCCCAAGCACCAGCAAAACTTTTCTTATGATCGTTTATTTGATCATAGATATATTGATCAGTTAGATTGGGACGCAATTGACCAATAATAGTTTCTGGTCCCATATTAAGTGCTCTAATGGCTGATGGATATAGACTGTTAATATCAACTGAACCAATCCAGTCATGAATGCCTTCTTTGGGATGAGCAACATAAGCACCTGCTGCCGCAGTATCCTCACGCTCGCTCATTTTAGTTCTATTGGGGACGACCACACCTTTACGATGTGCCTCATTGATAATGGCCTGCTCAGTAACTGCTACAGCACCCATAGTAGTCTGTAGTAGCACAGTATTTTCATGTGCCAATGTATTAGCTAAGTCGATAAATTTAAGTTTTTTATCTAGCTTGTCTAATAGAGCACAGTCTTGACGATTGTATTCAATGAACGTTTTAAAGTCATTGTTATAAAGTTGATCCAGTGTACCCTCATAGACAGTTTTACGTTCACCAATCTCCATTTCACCAATGGCGTCTAATCTGTAAGTATGACGTTCCTCATAAGTGTAACGTCGATATAATTCCAAACTGTCTAAGTGTACACGCCCTACAAGATCATAAGTGACTGCTTTTTTGCCGTATTTTTCATATTCTCTTCGTCTAGGATAATGATTCCATAGACAAAGACGTCTAGTATCGTCCTTACTCAATGCTTTGGTCACACGGTTAACAGTGTAGGGTATATCGTAGCCCTCACTGTTCCAACCAGTTAATACGTCAGCGTCTTCAATTAAGTTTAAGAATGTGTCCAACATATCAGCTTCATTACTGAAGATATATGTGTTGGGAAGTTCCTTGACTAGTTCCTCAGCCTTTTCAACGCTCATACCTTTGGGCGGCACTGCTAAACAAATCAGTGTATCTAGCCATTGTAAGTGTACACTGATAGCAGTGATAGGCATAAATGCATCATCTGGGCTTGCATAGCCACGTTCTGGATCAAAGTCTACTTCGATGTCAAAAAATGCCACATTAAGTTTGGGCGCATCGGCGTTGAGATAGTTATCACTCAAACAGACAAATACTTGATTGATATCTGCTTCGTAGATTTTTTTATTTGAATTAATCTTTAGTTCTTTATGAAAATCCTTTAGTGTTTTACAAGTGATTTTGTTTACGGTATTGCCGTAAATGCTAGTGTACTTGCCTTTGGGATCATCATAATATAACGTGTAACGGCCAGGAATATCTTTATATTCTCTTTTACCATCACGGTTACGTTCCACAACCCTGACAATATCATTGTCACGGTCGAAATAAGCATCGACGTACATAAACTCTCCTATGTCTTTTGTGGCAGACAAATACCGATTGAGCAGATTATGGCCTGCTTGCCTTACAAGTATACTTTACTTATGCCTAAAATGTAAATGACAGTGATTATCAATTGCACTACAAATAAACTCCATTTACGCCAACACCATGCTAGATATATCCATCCAATATTGCCGGCTAAACACACCCATAAATTTAATGGATAGACATTAAAACTGGTCAATGCCACGCCAATAATCAGTAGTGCAGTCAACGTCCATTCAATAATAGAGTCTTTGATTTTGGACATTAGATTTTTTTGGTAATGTCTAGAATTGCTTCCACTTCCTTCCAATCACTGTCATGGGCACTCCAATCACCTTTGTGTGCAATCTTGATAGCACGATTGATCACGCTGGTTTTGACATTGAGTTCTTCGGCCACTGCTTTAACTGTTTCCTTGAGACCCTCTTGAAGGTCTTCAATTTCACGTAGTACAGTGGATCCTTCGTTGATGAGTTTTTCCAATTTGGCCTTTTCTTCTGGACCGTACATTCTACTTGACATATTATCTCCTTAACTTTGCTAGTATACTGTATTTGTTGGCCTAAGTCAACAAAAAGTAGTTGACAATTCTACCATATGAGCATATAATGTATACATGTTGAACTACTTCATTACATATCATGAAAAAGCTTGTCCTTGCAGTATTTTTGGCACATTCGGTAACAGCTCAGGCTGCTGATTATTTTGAGTGGGATAACCCCACTGCTAAGTTTGATGCCACCAAACGGAATTACAATGTTGTTCAAGTAGAGTGGCGTGCGGTAGATGATGTAAGTGACTATTGTAGCAAATTGAATGTGGCTCGAGGTTATGGGCCTATTACCAATACCAATATCAAAGCTTGTGGTACTCAAGACGGAAACAAGTGTGTAATTGTCACAGCCAAATATGCCAGTATGCATAACTTAGGCCATGAGTTGCGCCATTGTTTCCAAGGCTATTGGCACAGTCAATAACTATTTACGATTCAATCCTGCATTATGAATAATAGCTGTGAGTTCAGGATCTTCTCTTAGTCCATTTTCCTCGCCCTCTTTCATGAATCCTCTTCCAAAATCTGCAACATTATGACCAAAAGTTTTTGCCCCTTGCCAAGCAGCATTTCCAGCAGCTTTTAAAGCATCTTTAGTTGATTTGCCAGCATCCTGCCATGACCATTCGTCTGATTGCGGAGCAACAGGTCCAGGTGTAGGTCCAGGTGTTGGTTCTGGTCTTGGTTCTGGTCTTGGTTCTGGTCTTGGTTCTGGTCTTGGTTCTGGTCTAGGTCTTGGTCCAGGTGTAGGTCCAGGTGTAGGTCCAGGTGTAGGTCCAGGTGTAGGTCCAGGTCCAGGTGTAGGTCCAACATCTGATTTTATAAATTCCTGATATTCTTTATTTAAAGCTACTGCTTCAGGTATGTCGTTATATGTAGAAATTTCTTTCATTAGATCTTTTAATTCATTACGCATCCATAAAGCTCTATTCCCAGTAGGTCTCATTGGTTCTCCTTCGTCACCGCTGCTATTTCCTCCTGGACCAGTTTGTGTGCTGATGCCACCGCCTTCGCCACCAGCTCCGCCACCGCCGCCTTTGGATGTACCACCGCCGGCACCACCACCTTCACCCCCTCCAGCAACTCCGCCTTCGCCTCCTCCAGCGCCACCGCCTGCTGAACCACCGCCTGCTGAACCACCGCCATTAGCGGGATCATTTGCGGGGTCGTTTGACTTGCTATTCAACCATTTGTCAAGTAATGCAGTGCCAGCGACTGTAGCTCCTGCTGTGCCTAATCCTATGGCAGTATTTTTTGCTAGTTGACCAAGTCTTGATGGCTCTGCAGGTGGGGGAGTAGTTGTTCTTGGTTCTCTGTTTAAATTAGATCTTGTTCTTTGTTGTCTAGATAATTCTCCCCCACTTGGCTGTAATTCTTTATTTCTAACTCGATTATTAGCTGGAGTTTTTGGAAGAGGAATCATCTCTCCTGTCGCTGGATCAAACTTTCCACCTGCTGCGCTATGAGCATTAATCTCAGAAGCAGTATAGCGAGGTTTTTTTGGTGCTGGAGCAGGAGCAGGAGCAGGAGCAGATTTTGGTTCTGGTGCTGGTGCCGATGATGAAGCGCTTCCGCCTTTAAAAGATTTTGGATCGTCGAATCGGCTGTTTGGACGAACTCTACCTCTAGCTTCCTCCATATCCATTAATTCCATCATTAAGCTACTTTTTGATTCCATAGTAATGCCATATTGTTTCATAGCTGCTTGAGTTTTTGGTCCCATAATACCGTCCGCTTTAATTGTTGCACCTTTGGCAATTAATTTGTTTTGTAATGCTTGAACTTTGGGATCAGGATCTAGTTTTCTTGAACCCACAGTGTTGGCAGCTACTGCTCCAGTTGCCGCAGCACCTGCAACGGCCGCTGGAACAGCCAATTTATCAAGCAAACTGTTTCCTGTTTGCTGGATAACATCACTGCCATATTTATTAACAGCATCGCTAGCTACGGTTTCGCCAGCTTTTCCAGTTCTTTCTGCCCATTTAGTACCTCGAGCACCAGTTCCTAATGCTTTTCCAGCCAATTTTGTAGCACCCTTTCTAGCTAATACGCCAGCAAGTCCTGCTCCTGGAACACCAATTCCGCCAGCCAGTTCGCCTGTACCATAAAGCCAAGGGCTACGTTCTTTAGCAGCAGCATCAGCTTTTTCTTCTTGATCCAAATAATCCTGATATGATTGTTTGCCAAATGCTGATTTAGCACCAGCAGCAATTTTATTGCCTAATCCAAAAGTTGCACCTTGCCAGGCACCACGACCTGCATCGCCTGCATCTTGTTTGAATTCGTCCCAACTATATTCATCAACCTGTTGTGATTCTACTAGACGAATTTTATTTAATGATTCTTGGATTGGATCTTTCATGTTATACTCTCATGCTTCTAATTTGGTCAAGTATTCTATCATCTTGAGTCATTTCTGAAATTGGTACAAATGTTTGACCTCTGCCTTGTCTAGACATGTAGCCCATTTGTCCTGTTCTAGGATCTCTTATCAGTGGCTCACCATTAGGCCCTTTAGTTGGTTTAATTGTTGTACTATCCTGGGGGTTAACATTGCCGTGATAATCGGGATTGTCACCTACATTGGTACTTAATGGAACAGTTGTCTGTCCGTTGGAAACATATGGGTCTACTCCGCCATCTCCTGGTGGTTTATTTTGAGGATTATTTTTATCTTTTTCAATTTGAGCATTAATATCTACTTGAGCCAGTTCAGGTTTATTTGGTGCTACCTGCGGACTAACTGGTCTTTTATTGGGTTTTGGTTTATATGCAGTTACTCTAAAATCGTTAGGCGGTTTATATCCAGCATCAATTAGTGCTTGATAAGTATGTGTGCCAATTATACCATCAACATTTAGTTTTTTGCCAGGTGAACGAGGATCATCTCTACCGTTTTGGAAAGCCTTAATTTCATCAGGAGTTGTTGGCCATTTTTTATCTTCTCCAGGACTTGGTTGTGGATTATCTGGATTAACTTGTGGACTAACTGGACCAGGTCGTGGTTCCTTTTTTATTTGATCAAGAAGTTCTCGAGCTCTTTTGATTTTTTTAATTCTTGGATCAACAGCAGGCGTTGGCTCTGGTGGTTTTGGCTCTGGTGGTTTATATGTTAATGGTTCTTTTTCAGTGACACCTGACCAATCTATACCTCCTGGTGGCTTTGGATCTGGTCTAGGTGGTCTGGGTGGCATGGGTGGTTCAGCTGGTTGTGCATTTACTCTTTTTATAACATCCTGTGCTCTTTCAATGGCAGCAACTATGCCTTGATTTGGACGTTTTTCGTTTAATGCAGTTAGCACTTCGATGATCTTATTCATCTCCTCAATTTCTTTGGCAAATTTATTACCCCCACCACCCCCACCAGAAGGTGGAGTTATTGTAGTAGGGTCTTGTGTGTCATTACCAAGATCAGATAACCGAAACGGCGGTGACGAGTTTGCTAGTTCTTTTGCTCTATAGGGTGCCATAATACCTGAATCATCATTAGGACCCTCACCAAAGAAACTTTCATACAATGCGTTTGATATTGATTTTTTTCTTTTTTTAGATTCTTTTAAATTTACGGAAATTCGTTTAACTAGATCATTAAGACGTTTGATATTATCATCTACTTCAGCATTCCAATTAAGATCAAAACTTTGTGATATGGCACCTTGTTTAACATCGTCTGCTCCCCAAAGGCCAAACATACTTGTTTGTGCATTCATAGGTACTAGGCCTACAGACCCTAATCTTTGAGTAATTGCATTATCTGGACTTCTTTCTTTTTCACCGTTGACGTTATAGTATGTGCCATCTGTTGGATCAAAGAGACCTGGTAAGTTGTTTTCTGCGGCTAATTTGGCTAGAATCATGGCTCTTCGACCAGCATCAGGTTCTATTTCTACGGCTGCTTTGACAGATTTGAGTGTTAATCCTTCATCTATTCTATCTAATGTTTCTAGTAATAGTTTTATTTCCATGATTTCTTTGCCTTTTAGCTACCTACTTTTTCCATGAATTTCTGAATTCCCTCATATGTCTTAGTTAAACGTATTTGTATTTCCTCAGGTAATGAATGAAATTTAGCATCTTGAAAATATGGTAATACTATTTTAAAATGTTTCATGACAATTTTGATGTCATTTTTGGAATCTCCAGAAGCGGGGTCATCAGTGGGACTATTAGGATCCTGAGGGTTATTTGATTTAGGGTCGTTTGGATTGTCTGAATCTTTAGGTTTATTAGGATCCTCAGGACCTGGCCCTGTTTGTGGTGACATTGGGGGCGGCATGCCTGGATCTTCTTCACTTTTACTACTAAACAATTTTTTTAACGAATCCCAAAGTTCCAAGGCTGCTGGCGCCAAGCTTATTGCACCGCCAAGGGCTAATCCGCCTCTTACCCATGGTGATTTCCAAAGAGGAGTATCATCTACAGCGCTTCTTGTTGCTGCGGTTCTTGGTAGACTTCTTGTTGAGGATCTAGCTGCTCTTGACATGGCATTTCTAGCCGCTGCTCTTTCAGCTCTTCTTAATGCTTGCCTTTCAGCTCTTCTAGCTAGACGTCTACTTGCCATTCTAGCAGCCGTACCTGCAAGGGTTTCATCTAATTGTTGTTTGCCATCAACTTCGGAAAGCATGGACCAATTTTTTATTTGTTCTTGTGGTGTAAGAAAATTGTTGATATTCTCGCGATAATAACGATATACAGTTTCAGCAATGGTATCTACTTTAATTCCGTTCTTTTGAAGAACTCTATCAATTGCATCCAAAGAAATCACCAATGTTTGAATTTCAGGATCATGTGATGTACTTAATTTATCTTGAACTTTTTTAGCATCTGGATTGGATGGATCTTTTAAAACTGTATCAATAGCTTTTTCTAAACTACCAGCAGCGGCCCCCCCGGCAACAGCATCCCCTGCAGCCCCATCAAGCCCAGTTGGATCTGGTTTAAATTTAGGCATATCACCAGCTGCTCCATCAAGCCCAGTTGGATCTGGTTTAAATTTAGGTGTATCACCACTTGATCCTGTTACTGGCTTGGTACGGGTGCTATTGATCGCTGATGTTGCAAATGGGTCACCCTCGCCTGCACCGTTCGTTGGATCTACTTTCCGTTTGGAGTCCTTTTCATCAGCTTCTTCCAAACTGCGTAATTTGTCTAATATATCTTTTACTTGCATAATGTTTTCCTATGTCAATCCAAATTCTTCCATAATGGACCGAGCAATCTGACCTTCTACTTTGGGTTTGTGTTCGCCACTGTTAGGACTTTCGTGATCACCTACGTTGGCTTTTTTATAAACTTTTTTACCTGTATTTGGACTGATGTAATAATCTGCTCTCTTACCAGTTGCTGGATTAATGTCACTGCCCGTAGTTTTAATTTTATATTTTTCGCCACCTTCTTTAAACATTCCTTTTTGTCCAAATACGCTTTGAAATTGTGATCCTAACATGTTCTTTAACTTGTCTCTCTGATCTGCTCTTAATATGATTTGATTTCCATCGAACTTGAATCCCATATCACGTAGTTTGGGCATGAGTTCAGTTTTTAATAATGTGTATTTAAAAGTAGTTGGTTGTGCTACAGCATGGCCGCCCATCTGTGTTTGTGGTTTTACTCCAACAACTCTACGTGCAGCACCGGTTTCAGGGTCAATACGTAATATATTGCCACCAGTTGGCTCGCCTTCTTCTTCATCGTCCTCAGGTGCTTGATACATTTTCATACGACGATCATCGCCAGCTTGAATGTAATCTCTTAGATGTTTAACTTCTTCACCTTGGTCACTGCGTAAGGCGGAACTTTTAATAATAAATTCTGCTGCTTCTGCACCAATAAAGTCTAAGTCTCTAAATATGGTTCTTAAATGTTGAATTGTAGTTCTAAAGTCATCAAACAAGAAATCAATCTTTAGTTTAGTTTTGGCACCTGATTTATCTCTAGTGCCACGTTTGGCAATCTTGTGCATGACGTCTTGTGGGAATGATCCAAAGTCGCCAAACACATGGGGAGCGCCAGCGTTATCTGCGGTGATAATAATGTATAGTTTACCACTTGGACGATCTAGTTCATCCAGTTGAGTTTCATCTACATCTTTGTCGGCCAATCTACGATAGCGATCTGCATTTCTATAATATTTTTCAGGATCCATGTTACGAGTCATAGCATCGTGAGGCTCCATGCCCATAGATTTTAAATCTTGATGTACTTCATCACCTTCATAATCAAGATCATCCGCTTTTCTACGTAATCTTGATTTGATAGTAGGATCGACTTTACGTAGCATCTGCTTCAAGCCTTCCTTTGTATTTTTCGTGACCTTAGCGTTGCCAACCATTTGGTCTTTTGGTTCAATGGGGGGAGTTTTTCTATCCTGTTCTTTACGACGCTTTGCGGCCAAATCAGCCACTGAGCCTTTGCGTGGGGGTTTACCATAACTAAATGGGCCGCCTTCCGCCACACCTTTCTTTTTCTTTTTAGCAATAGCAATAGCAGCCTGTTGAGCTGCATTCTGTGCCTCACCCACTCTACTTTCTTTTGGCACACAATTTGGCACAGTCTTGCTGCCTTTCTTTTTAGTGCCTACCATTTTGTAGTTGTCCCAGCAAGGATCTTTATCCTCTTTCATTTTAGGTTTGAATCCAGCTACTGGTTTACATTTGCATTTACCAGGCGGGCAACTGCATTTGCTGCTGCCACATTGTGGACATACCCGACCCTCTTCCAATGCACCACCGACTAGTTTACCTTTGGGATAACCTTTTGGATCCATGGCTTTTAATTGACCAGCTGGGCCTTCTTTGTGACCAACAGCAGCACCAGCAAATGGAGTACGCATTTTTTCGCTTACTGGGGATGCCTTTTTTGAACTAGGCATTATGGCGTCTAATTCTTGTTTGGCTCGACGTGTAGCAGGTTCATTTTTTTTACGTTCTTTGTCTACGGCAGCACTAAGTTTTTCCTGTGCAGTCTTTTTTGGTTTTTTTGATTCATGAATACGTACTGTGGCACGTTTGCCTTTTCTTTCCAAGCTTCTAGATACATTTTGTGCTTGTTTATAATCGTCAAATGTTTTCCAATATTTGCCATCAATATACACGGAACCACTTCTAGTTTCGTGACCTAGCTCATGTTCTAGTTCACGACGTTTGAATTCGCCTTTGCTATCATATTGTTCTTCCTCAATGGAATCTCTATATTTTAATGCTTCTATACGACCATCTTTTTCTGCATCAATTAGTTTATGTATATCTGACTGGCGCATCACACTGGCTAATGGTTTGCCGGATATTTTTGCCAATCTATATTTTTTCATCAACAATAATAATTCGCCGTCAGTGGGCTTTTCTCTTTCGAGATACTCGTCTAGTTGTTGACCTTTATGCTTTTGTACACCTTGTTTGGCGTCTTTTTTCTTGTCTTTATGTTTGCCAGCAGCACCACCCCCTACAGCAGCATTGGCGTTTTTAGCCACAGGATTACGTTGTTTAGGTGGTTGTGGAGGATTTTTCTTCTCCATTATATTGCGAACAATTTTTCTAATGGCCGCACTAGATTCGTAACTTTCTGAAATATGTACTAGTGGTGCAGGTTCTGTTTTAGGTTGAACAGGTTTAGCCTTAATCTCAAGGGGTTTAGCAGCACTTTCCACAAGAGTAATATATTTCTTCATGTCCATTTAGTTTGTTCCCTTACCTTCTACACATTCCTTACAATGACAATCTGGGCAATAACTACAATCATTACAACTATGTTCACAATGTCTAGGACAATTACAAGTTTGGCACTTAGGTTGATTTAATTTCAGTGCCAAATATGCATCATAGTCATCTACATAGCTGGGTAATGACATATTATTTGGCCTGGTTTTTCCACATAGCTGCGGCAGCAATTTTCTTACCTTTTTCGCCACCGCCAGCAGCCTTAGCTACTTTGTCAAAACTTTTGCCTGGTTTACCAATGTCTTTACCAGCTTGTGCTTTCTTAGCCACAGCTGATTTTTCACCTTTGCTCATACCAGCACTGGGTTTGGCTTCCATCATGCCGCTACATTCTTTCATACCATGTACCGGGCAGCTTTTACCTTTTGGTGAATGATTACATTTTCCCTCGCCTAATGCAGCACTGGAATTAGCCTTTTTCAAATCATCTGAATTGGCTCTCATTCCTGGCACTGAAGTTTTTGCAGTTGCTGGAATCCCTGATGGTTGACTCGGTCCGCTTATTGCAGCTTCTTTAACTTTCTTGCTAGCAACGGCTTTTTTCATTGGTTCTTTTTTGTTGCCATCTTTGTCCATGTCTAGGAAGTCTGGTTTAGCGCCTTCTTTAAATGGCAATCCAGCAGCCTTACGACGACTACCAATCACTTCGTCTTTGCCACTTTCAATTTCACCGTCGCCGTCATAATCTTTCTTAGCTTTTTTAGCTTTGGCTTCGTCTAGATCACTCATGCCTTTACGCTTGGTCAATTGATCCATTGGACTGACTTTACGTCCATGAACTTGTTTGGCTAGGAATTTAGCAGCACGTTCATCATGATCTGGATGTAAACTGGTTATAGGGGTATCGCCTTTTAGTTCATGATCTGCTTTAGTTCTACTAGCTTTTCTACTATGTCTTGTATGACCACTGCTAGTTGTTATTTTATTAAAGTCGCTTGGAGTATCATCGTCACCACCACGATCATCTTCACTCTCATCTACTTTTTTCTTTTCTTTAGCTTTGAGTTTTTCAGCCTGTGCTTTCTTCAGATCCTTAACTTTTTCTTTAGCTTCAAGTAGTTTGTTCTTTAGAATTTTCTTTTCGCTTTCAGTGTACATTTCACTGTCTTCAATGGCACGACCATATTCAGTGAACTTCATTTCGTATTCTAAATAGTGATATACACTGGCAAGATAGTCAGCAGCTTTGGTAATTTTAGCCTGTACCCAACCTTCTAGTTGAGCATCGTCTTGCATCATTTTAAATAGTTTTAGGCTATATTTGGCTGTTTTGTATAGATCAGCTTTGGCCATTTTACCTTCATCATCTTGTTCAGGTGCTGGCATAGGTGATTGCATGTTAATATCCATTCTCTACTCCGTATTCAAGTTATTTATCGTTTTAAGCTGCCGCCAGTTAAAAGGTTTGCTCCTTTGACATCCAGCGCATTTTTTACTGTGCCATCTTTGTTTTTATAAGTCTTGCCCTTTTTATTTTTATAAGTTGGGCCTACTGTGACATTGCCTGCGCTAGTTCCACCTGCTGAGGCTGTTTCAAGTAATTCGCGTATTTTCATAATTATACACCGTATTTGTTCTTTTTATGTTTGTGTACAGGACTGACAGTATGTGTGGAAGGTAATTCTTTACTTTTCATATCACCTTTGTTAAGGTCAGTATATTTGGCGCCTACCACTTTGGCAGCTTTTTTAAACATTTCATTTTCTACTTCAGTGTATGGATGAATAGTTTTCTTTTTACCGAACCAACTTTTGCCGTCAATATCTGGAGTTTTAGAGCCATCAGTGCCTGCCATGGCCTGCCCTAATTTAAATGCCACATAGTCGCTATTGGCCATTTCCACATCACTGTAGGTGCTCAAACCTCTAGTAGGTTCTTGCTGCCTCTTGGTGATTTTGCCTTGGCTAACTTCTAATAATTCTCTGATCTTCATCTCATCCCCTTGCCAACGGGCGGTTCGCCTGTGAGGTAAGGCATACTAAACCATAGTTGGAACCATTCCTTGCTACCTGGTATAATATTATGTTTCTTCATTAGTTGGCCTTTTTCGTCCCCAGTCAAGCTGATATTGCTACCACCATAAGGGTTGTCTATATCGTATTTAACATATCCTCGATATTCGTTAATGCCTGCTAATTTTTTTAATTCATCTAAGTTCATTTAACCGCCACCCATCCATGGATCCATGATCACCAATGTATTACCTCTCTGCATTACATTGCAACTTTGAAAAGTGATGATATCATTCTCAAAGCCTAATTTACGACCTGTGAGCATAACTGATTTCAATGTTTGATAGAATTTAATATATGGTCGATATTGTGGATCTAATGGCTTACCCTCTTCAATACCGTCTGTCATACTAACCAGCATGTCTTCATACTCAGGATCTACTTCTTCGAGTCGTTCCATGGTTATTTGACGAAACCGTTCGCCATCTAATTCAATATTGTCTTGAATTTGGTGAAACTTTGGCAAGTGTGGATTACGGGCATTTGCCTGGCAATAGTTGTAAAATGCCAGGAATGAATTTTCAGCAGTAGAAATATCTCCACTTTCAGGCATAAGTATCTTTTTCACTGGCCCGGTTTCTTTAGCAAATACTTGTGCATCTGTTCCAGCACCGATATTTTCGTAGCCTAATTTCTGCATATGGGCATTAAGCAGTTTGACATGACGAGCATGGTCAAACTCGTTTAATGTAGTCTCAGCTACTTTTTTTTTAGGCTTTTTTTCAGCAGCCATTTGAGTCATACGCTGTTGCGCCTTATGCATTAGAGCCATAACTTCCTCATCGTCAATCTCTGGGCTCATAGCATCACGCCATACTGCAAATTGCTCATCATGACTCTTTGATGGATCCATCAACACAGCTCGCATAGGTGTGGCACGTGGACCTTCTTCTTCACGACTTGGGTCACTGGTTTCTTGTCGACTGATAACTTGCAAGTTTTCAAAGTCAAAAGCAATATTGCCTTTTTTGTCTGGTTTGCCATTGTAATGATTTAGGTATTGGAAGGCCGCTTTTTGATCAGCACCTACAACAATTATGGCATTTGTATAACCTTGTTGATTTAAGTTAGCTAACACTCTTGTTAGGTCTGGCAATTCATCTGTGGCAGTTTGAAATATATGACCTTGTTCAGGAAATACTTTACGATATATGGCTAATTTTTCTTCAGGTTCTAAAGGATCATCTGGACCATAGCTTCTACTGACTACAAAGTAAGGATCGCCTTCGCTGTCTTTGGCGTGGGTAATCACGCTGCTGGCCAACATCATATGGCCCTTATGGCCCATACCTCTACCCCAACCTACTACGGCTGTTTTACCTTCCCCGGTACGATTAATATTTTCAAATAGTTGTCTTAGTCTCATCTTTCTTTGTCCGGAGACCAATTAGCTTGATCGATAGCTTTGACAAATTGTCCAGGTACATCGTTTGTAAATTGTGAGCCAGGATGTGCCTGTACATAGCCTTCTGGTTTGGTCTGTCTAATACCACCGTGTGTGCCTGCACTCAGAGAATTTATTAGTTCAAGTTTGGCATGAGTGATCATTTCCACAGCGTCAAGTATGGCATTTAGGCCAGCATGATCTGCTAGAATTTTTTGACTTTGACCAGCACTGACGTTTCTAGTAACCCAATCGTGGAACTTTTGTTTAACGCCGGGTGTGCGTAAGTTTTGATTATAGAATTTATAAAGTATATCACCAGGTTTACTTAGGCCAGGTTTAGGTGCTAGGAATCCGTCAATTAAGTTTGCGTTTTGGCTAATAAAATCTTGAGCACGAAGTAGGCCTGACATTTCAATATCTTCAGGAGGTTCAGCATAAGTAGTACCTTGAACAATAACTTCAGGAGTGCTTAATGATTCTGCATCTGGCATTCTGCCTTCATCACTGCTACCTAATTCAGGATAATAGCCAGTCACAGCTACCATGACCTTGGCCTTGGCAATACGTTGTCCTAGTTCGGTACTATGTCCAATATGGAATGTGGTAATGTTTGGGGTGAATTCATATTCACCTGTATGTTTGTTTACAGTGGGTTTAGCACCGGGATGGAATAATAGTCCGCCCTCTACAAAGCCAACCTCTGGACTGGCCTGTTCAAGATAGGGCCATAAATTACTCATTTCACGAGCATATTGTTTGCGAGTTACTTCTTTGTCTGGATCTACTCTACCAGTGCCTAATATGAATCTCTGTACTTCATCGGGGGTTTTTGGTGTTGTACTAACACCAGTTTCTAATTTAGTTTTACCACGTTTTAAATATTCCCAAGCATTTTTAGGAATCATATAAAATGTGCCATCTTCATCACGGCCCCAGTATAATACAGGACTGCCGTCCCATTTAAGTTCTATATTGCCACCTTGACTAGACATTGATTGTAGTCTTTCGATGGCATGCATTCCGCCGTTAGATCCGTTAGTAAAAACCAAGTCTTCAATATGTTGATACTTACGACCTATTCCAGGTGCTGCTTCTTGTAAATGAGTTGCATTAGCACCTGCATCAGGTGTGGCACTTTGCCAACTACTACTAGCACGAGCTTTAGCAAATATATCATTGCGTAGATTTTCATCTGGAATAGCGGCCATTATGCTTTCTACGCTGCCTAAATCTCTTGCTGTGGCCTGTGAACCAAGTAGATATTGAGCAATTTCGTCTAAGTCGTCACTGAGGAAGTCTGACTTTTTGCCTAATTCATTACGTTTAAATAATCCTTCATCTGGACTCCACAACAGGCCTTTATGGATGGCCAAATTGGTTATCATCATTTGTTTGTTGACACCCTTGTATGGGCTACCTTTGGGAATATCATGTACATGAAATCTATGTACTCTACCCGCTTTTGGCACTACTTTAATGTCCACTTGATGAAATCTATCATGGAAAGGTAGTTTAACATGTACTTGAACACCGCTTTTTTTAGTTTCTAATCCTTGACCTTGTAGGAATTTTTCCAAGGCAATTCGTACATGTTTTCCATCTGGTTCCATTTGAAAGTTTTCAGCAGCTTGATTTAAATCTACCATAACATCTAGGTCACCACTGATTTTGCCTGGTGTCGGAGTAGCACCGCTGCCAATTCTATATACTTCTAGTCCAGCATCACTTAGATATTTTTCAAGTGTATTGGCCAAATTTTGTGCTATGGTTTGATCAAATGGTTCAGTGTCGGGCCATATATTCCCGCCCTCTAATAGAGGTCGTTGGGGTCTGTGAAATAGTTCTCTTAGAAACATGTTAATCGTATTTGCCGTCTTTCATATGACCCAATTCAGTTTCATAAATTTGTTTTGCAGTTCGTTCGATGAACTTGGATTCTAATTCATCCTTCAATTCTCTAATTGGAAATTCTTTTTTGTATGACTCGTAAGCTTTACTGATAAGAGGTTTAAACACTCTATGACTGAAATTTTTACCATCATCAAAACTACCCTTACACATTTTTAATATAGGGTAGAAGTTTTTACGATAAAAGTCATCGTTATGATGCATGAAATAAACAAGGTCTTCAGCCAAGTCAAAGTCCAACTTCTTTTCGTCTTTGTCAATGACTTCTTCAGTATGGCCCTTCATGACTTTGTCAATGGGCTCTTTAGTATTGTTAAACAGTTCAAAAATTTTCATATCATATAGCCAGAGTTACTATGTGATATTTATCAAACGAATAACATTTAGTCTCCTAATTTTACCACACGTTCAATACGCTGTATATTAGAACCTAAGAACATTTTAACCATAGTGAGGCTACGATCATCTTTGACGTAAAAATATCGTTGTTTACATCCCCAACCTAACTCTAATTGTGTTTTACAAGTTCTAGGCATGCGTATTTTACTATTGTTATCACACCATTTTACTAGGGAATCTTGTGGAGTTCTAATATGTCCTAATGTGATTTTATAGTCAAAATCTATTTTCTTAAGATATATAACACCTTTTTCTAACTCTTTCTCTGATAAACTAATATATTTGACAACATCAGTCACAGTGTTGGTGATTTTTTTAACGTCCTCTAGATTGTTAGTGTATATGCTTACAAGAGGTGATTCTACTCTAAGAACATAATCTGACATTGAAGTCAGCAGGTTTAAAATATTTTCAGCTAAGGTAACATCATCAGTTGACATGTTCTTTGACCAAAATTGTAAACTCTTAGTGGCACCATTAGCTTTATAGTAAGCTAATTTTTTAGAGGCACTGTCAAGGTCATTACCTCTGAACACGCTGGCGAATACAGAGATAATGACAACTTTATATCTATAAGTGTCTAAAAATAGCTTTTTAGTTCTCTTGATAGGTATCTTGGGATTCAACTTCATTTTCGATTTCCACGGGCTTGACAGCTTTGACTTTCTTAGTTAAGATCAACCCATCATTTACTGAATTGTTGGTAATCATCAAAGTACCACCATCCTTAAGATCACCAAACAGCATCATCTTAGCCAATGGACGTTTGATTTCCTTGTCAATAACACGTTGTAATGGTCTTGCACCCATCTTAGGATCAAAGCCTTTTTCAATCAACCAGTTAATAGCAGCTTCATTGATTTTGACTTTGATGGCTTTTTCAGCAACTTGGAATTTAAGTTCGTCAATAAACTTAATCACAACCTTACGCATAGTTTCTTTGGCCAGTTTCTTAAAGGTAATAGTGGCATCAAGACGATTACGGAACTCTGGACTAAAGAATTTCTTAAGGTCCTTGTCATCGTAAGGTTGTTCTTGGCTACCAAAACCAATAAGGTTCTTTTCAGCTGCCTGTGCGCCAGCATTGGTAGTAAGAATAAGCACAATGTTACGACAGTCTGCCTTCTTACCATTGCTGCCAGTGATAAAGCCATTGTCCATCATTTGCAGTAATACAGTGGACACATCTGGATGGCTCTTTTCCACTTCATCAAACAATAGTACGCTATATGGGTTTTCTTGGATCTGTGTGATCAGCAAGCCGGCATTTTCCTCAAAGCCTACGTATCCTGGAGGACTACCAATTAGTTTGCTAATACTATGTTTTTCCTGATATTCACTCATGTCAAAACGTAATAGTTTAACACCCAAATGTTTGGCCAATGCTTTAGCAGTTTCAGTTTTACCACAGCCAGTTGGGCCCATGAAAACAAAGCTGCCAATTGGTTTGTTTTCTGATTTAAGTCCAGCACGAGCAACAAGGATTTTATCTACTAGCTCAGTAATAGCAGCATCTTGACCATATACTTCGGCAGCAATTTGTGTGTCTAAGTTGGCAAGATTGTTGCTTTCAGTTTCGGCAATTTGCTCTTCGGGCATTTGAATCATACGTGCTAGTTCAAATTGAATTTCTGGTTCACCAATAGTTCTTTCCTCTACAAGTTTAATATTAAATCTTGAACAGGCACAATCAATAAGATCAATGGCCTTGTCAGGAAGTTTTTTATCACTTTGGTATTTCACGCTGAGTTTAACCGCAGCTTGAATTGCTTCTTCGGTAATTTTAACTTTGTGATGACTTTCGTAGTATTTCTTAATACCTTTAAGAATTTGCACAGTGGTTTCGGTACTGGGTTCGTCTACAGTGATACGTTGGAAGCGACGCATTAGAGCACGATCTTTTTCAAAGTACTTGCGATATTCTTCCCATGTAGTACTGGCTACTACTTTGATATTGCCCTTGCTCAGTGCAGGTTTCATCATGTTAGCTAGGTCATTAGCACTATTACCTGCTGAGCCAGCTCCACTGATCATATGAGCTTCGTCGATAAACAAAATAGTTTTGCCTTTGCTCTGTAGGCCTTTGAGTACTAGTTTGAAACGTTCTTCAAAGTCTCCACGATATTTGCTACCGGCCAACATGCTGCTGATGTCCAAGTTATAGACCACATAGTCTTTTAGGAACTCTGGAACAGCACCTTTGACAATATTAAAGGCTAACCCTTCTGCAATGGCAGTTTTACCAACGCCTGGGTCACCAACCAGTAGTACATTGCTTTTGTTTCTACGGCCCATGGCCAATGCAATATTTTCCAATTCTGTCACACGTCCAATAACTGGATCAACTTTGTTTTTCTTAACTGCATCGTTTAAGTTAGTGGTAAAATTTTTGATAGCACGATCTACTTGAACGTCGTTGACAGTTTCCTCTTCTTCGCCTTGTAGTTCACTGTTTAAATAATCAGCAAATTTTCCTTTGTCAATACCTGCCTGTTGGATGTAGTAGCTGGCATAGCTACGTTTTTCTCCCATGATACTAAGGAATACATCGCTTAGTTCCATAGTTTGGCGACCATTGAATAGAGCCTGTGTGAATGCACGATTTAGTACACGTTCAACGGCCTGTGTCTTTTTAGGTTTGACAACGTCTTCTTTGACAATATCTGTAAGTTTGTTCTTAAGATAATGTTCTAGATTTTTCTTAATGTAGTCAACATCTCCGCCAAACCCTTGTACGCATTTTACAAAGTCTTCTTCGCTGAGCATGGAAAACAGCAAGTGTTCAATGGTCAAGTACTCGTGTTTAAGAGTCTTGGCCAAGTCAATGCTGTGTTCAAAGACTGCCTTAAGATTGTCGCTGGGCTCTACCATATTTTTTCCTTAGTTTAGATAATTTTTTACGGGCCATTTCAATTTTCAATTTGCTTACTTTGTCAGTAAAGCATACTCCATCTAGATGTTCTATTTCGTGTAAGACGCATCTAGCATCTGTGTCCTTAAGTTCTATTATATTGTTATTTCCTTCGTTGTCAAGATATTGTACAACCACTATTCGTGGACGTTTAATAGGCAGTGCCAGATCTGGAAAGCTCAAACAGCCTTCAAGACCTTCTCCTAGTTCCTCACTGGCCTCCATTACTTCGGGATTGAACATGGCAAATGGTCCCATTTCCAAACTCCTATCACGAGGGAATATGGCAATAACTCTAGCTTCAATGCCCACTTGATTAGCTGCTAGTCCAATGCCTCTTTCTTGGACCATGAGTTCTACCATTTCTCTTTCTAGTTGTTTGGGGTGCATGACTGGGTTATCAAAGTCAAACTCTGGCATAGTTTTCTTTAATATGTCATTTGGAAATTTTATCAATTTCATTTTTTATTTCCTCTAATTTTTTCTTTAGTTTTGGATCTGTGATTTCAGGCACTGTGATATTTACTATGATTACAAAGTTGCCTTTGATATTTGTTTGCAAATTTTTAAAGCCCATGGCCTGTGCAGCATATTCGCCGCCATGTGTTATGCCAGGCTTTATACGAATATTCATACTTTTGCCATCAATAGACTCTACTGGTTTAGTACAACCTATCATGGCTTCTATGGCAGATATTTCTACAACAGTAGTTAGGTCATCACCTCTACGTTCAAAGTTTGGATCACTGTCCACAGTCACAGTGCAATTTAAATTGCCTCTGGGCCATGCTGCATTTGAGTCATCGCCCATGCCTCTAAACTGTATGGTGGCACCATCATTGATTCCTGGTGGAACGTTGATGACCACTGTTTCTCTACGACCTGATGGTAAGGCAAAATTAGCTTCTAATTCCTTGCCTGTATAGCTGTCCAATAGGCTTATTCTACATCTAATATTTAGGTCTAGGTTTCTACGTGGTTGTTGTCTAGCATTGAAGTTAAATCGATTCCCACCAAATCCGCCAGCAAATGCCTGTGCAAATATGTCGTTAATATCTTCAAAGTTGTTAAAACCACCTGGACCTTGATTGGGTCGAGGTCTTGTACTGCCCATGTCATATTGGGATCTTTTGTTAGGATCGCCTAACGTTTCGTAAGCAGCTTGAATGTTTTGAAAAGTGGCAGTGTCACCACCCTTGTCAGGATGGTGTTGGCTGGCTAGCCTTCTATAGGCTTTTTTGATTTCCTCTTGACTACAACCTTGCTGTAGCCCCAATATTGAATAATAGTTCATCACTAGTAATTATACTAGGATAAACGAACAATGTCAAGGATATGATTATTTTTTGACAGGAACGTCTGTGCCTTCTAGCTTTTTATGAACTTTGATAGTTTTACAAACTTCAACAGTCTTGCCATTCTTTTCTTCATTGTGGCAGACTTTTTTCATTTCTGCTTCGGCATATGCACCACCAATTAGGGCAGTTGTTGCTAATAGAGCTAATAATTTTTTCATTTTATTTTCCTTTAGATTATGGGAAATGATGGTTGAACTGGAGCAGGTTTGCCACCAAAGCCTGTTAGTACAGTGGCCGCAGTACTGGCGGTATTTGAAGGAACTGAGAAGTTACTACCAAATCCTGTACTGGCAGCAGCGGCACCAACCCCTGTGTTGAAACCTGTACTTGGTGTATTAAAGTTGTTGGTGGGGGGTTGGCTGTTTGATTGAGGTGGTTGATATGTTGTTCCGAAACCTGATGATGTAGATAATCCGCCATTGTTAGCTCCTGCTATTTTTTCCTGTGTACGACCAAATGCTGCCAAACCTAATACAGCACCCATGGCAATGTGGTATAATCCAGCGCCTTGCAGTGTGAGTGGTTGCCATTGACTGGTTACCTGACCATGACTAATACTTTGTAGAACACTCCATAGGATAGGGAATATGACAAAGTCTGCGGTACAGGTCAACATGTAAACCCAACCCATGGCAGGACGCCATTTACTATTCATCCAATCTTCTTTTTTCTGTTCGCTTGCGCTTAATTCAACCTTTTCGTCTGCCATGGTAGTTCCTTAAATCCAAAGTAACAGCCCTTGGCTGCTGAGTAATACACCTACTGCTGCTACTACAAAACTGGCCCAGAACATAGGCATACTAACTGCTAGAATACTGGCACTTAATATAACAATGCTAAGTTGATAGGCAGTACTAGCATAGCCTATCCATGGACTACGCTTTTTAGCTTCGTCACGATCAGCCTCAAGTTGCCTTGCTTTGACCATTAACTCTTTTTTGCCCTCTCCCTTTTCAGGATCACTTTCATAACGATTAATTTTGGCAGTTAATTCTGCCACACGTTTATCATCCTTACGGAAAGCAGCATCATCGCGAGCATATTCAGCCATGGTCTGCTTCATACTTTTGGCCTGATAAAATGCCCAAACATCGTTGGCCTTAATGGTATTGTTTAGAACTGTGCTGCTAAGTGTGCCACCATACCAAGCATTTACGGCCAACAATAGAGCAAATAAGTTAATGGCCAATCCTGCTTTGTCCTTGATCTTGGCTTCCCGTTCACTGCGACTACCCGCTGGTGGTTTTGCTGCGTCGTGATCTTTAGGTTGTTTGGTTATTAAGTTTAACATGCTGTCGAGTAATGCCATTTTATGCTCCTAATACGTGAAGTGCGTGACTATAGTGTTTCATTCTATCATCTAATCCCAATGTGCCTCCATTAATTTTTTTAGTTAATGTGGTAATATCGCCCATATCGGCCCATTTGTTTAGATTATTACTTTCCCAGAACCAGCAAGCACTTTGTACAGCACCTTCAAAAGTGGCTAGGTAATGTGGAATATCGTTAATATCAGTTTCAATGCTGTCGGCAAAGGCCTGATAGTTGCTGCGACCAGTAAGTTGAATTAGGCCTCTGCCACAAAAGCGCCATCCATCTCCGCTGTCCTCGCTGCCATTGCCCATACGATTAGCATAAGCACGATTGGCAATACGTTCTGGGTTATGGGCATAGCGTTGTGCAGTACCAAGGTCTTTAAAATACTTAGGCCAAACACGCATAAGGCTTTCTGCTTTATAGTTTAGATTTTCTTGTAGGAAAACAAAGTTACCACTTTCATGGGCACATTGAGCTACAAAAGCAGCTACCCGACGTGGTGTGTTAATGTCGTAGTCTGGAAGAGCCTGTTCCAAGGCATGATGCCAATGATCTACGTAATGGTTAGTTGGGATAAGTTTGGCCAATTGCTCTTGGCTTAGAATGAAATCGCTCATTTATTGATTTCCTCGAAAATGCGTTTTTGTTGCTTGTACCACTCCTGCCAAGCTACTAGTCTTTCTCTGATTTCGTTGTACCTTCCGTAGTTTTCGACGACTGTGTCGAGGAGGTCACTTGCTTTAACTCCGGAACTGGATCCATCAGAAACGCTGGGACCTCCGGG
>Ga0209298_10000037_pt1 | contig 75136 bp, 84 predicted proteins | sample S_140806_EF_Meta_FD_187325 | JGI IMG/M metagenome (GOLD analysis project Ga0209298, IMG submission 187325) | Freshwater microbial communities from Lake Simoncouche, Canada to study carbon cycling - S_140806_EF_MetaG (SPAdes) (version 2) | ecosystem: Environmental > Aquatic > Freshwater > Lake ... | reverse complement strand
GTTATTCAAGAAATGAAAATATCATAGCAAGAACCTCGGTAAACAATGCAAAATCTGAAACTGAAAATGTTGTTAATATATTAAGAGAACTTGCTGGAATTGAAGATGTTAAAACTATTAGAGATGGCGAAGATGTTTTGTCAAGAGAGTTTTTTGAGCAAATAGGAGCATTTGATTACGCATCAGAAACATCAGAAGAATCAGGAAGACTTCTTACAACTCCTAGTATAGTTAGAGGAGAGGGCCAACAAAGTGTTGAGCAAGTGATAGAAAGAATGAGAGTAGCTGGAAGGCTTACAGGTGGCGGACAAGCAGATTTGGATCAAGCTTTTATAGAAGATCTTTTAGCCCTATCTGTGACAGATAGCGATACTCAAGAGCAATCAAGAAGATTAATAGTTGGAAGATTTAAAGATATCGAAGAGGGCGAAAAGTATGTTAAAAGATTGGAACGCATTCAAGCAAGATATAGGGCACTAAAATTTGCTGGCACAGAAGAAATGCAAAACATTGCAGAGGTCGCAGCAGAAGGTGCTGATGTAGATTTTCCAAGGATTAGATCACTTGAAGAAAGAACACGCGAAGTTTTAGAGGGGCAAAGAAGAGCTGCTGGAGGAGAAGATTTAATTGATGATGTTACTCGTTCTTTTACTGAAACAACAGAATCAGCAGCAGGGGCTAAGTATACAAGAATTGGCGACATGCTAAAAGACCTTTTTACATCTGGGAAACCACTTGGAGAAAGAGGAGCGCTGGGTCCAGCGGCAGAAGCAGCATTTAGAAACAAGGGTAAGATTGCAGGTGTGGCAGCATTGGCTACTGGTTTAGCTGTATATGGTCACGTAAAGAGTAAAGATCACAATGAGCAATCCATATCAGGTCCACCGTTGCTTCCAGGTGGAAACCCTTATGAAAATATGCCAACTAATCAAATGCAAATACCAGAAGCTCCAATTTCTTCTGGAGGCCAAGGAATATCTTATAATATATCGGTTGACGGAGATCAAGATAAGATGGAACAATTTATGAGTAGAGCTCGGATTAGTAACAAATGGGAATGTCCAAGGTACTATGCATAATAGCCTCCCTTCTTTAGGACGTAATCCTTACGACGATATAGCGGGTTCTTTCTAATCTTAAATTAAAGGATAAATTATTTTATGGCTGATAACCTTCCTACTGGATCTGGTGGGGTAGCTAAAACTAATGCTAACCTAGCGGCAGCTGCCTCTGGGCCAAAAGCTAACAGTGGTAATTCTAGCCCAGCTGGAGCGATACTTAATTCACGGTCTTAGTAAAAAAGTTAATGACTCAAGATCTGCAAGTATACAGGGATTGTCTCCAGAATCTCAAGCCCCATCTGATCCACTAAAGGGATCATATGAAGGATACATGAATTCATCTCCAGCTTACATCCAGGCCAATGGAGCTGGTTATGATAATCCAACTAATCAACAAGCAAGATACAATAAAAAAAGTTTTTCCCTTACTGGTAATTCTTTAGCGTTTAAAAATTCAAATAATATAAAAAATTCTGCTATAATAGATAATTATTCAAGTTCTTTAAAAAGAAATTCTTCTGGAGACAGACTGTCGCAAATGCGTAAAATAGAAGGAATGTTTAGGTAGTATTCATGGCTATAAATCAACAAGCATTCGACTACATAAAAGAACAGTTTACCACCAAGCAGCAAGCAGACGATTACTTTCTTGAAATTCAACAGATAACATTAAATACAAATTCAAATATATTACCTGGTGCTGCATTAGCTAAATTGCAAACAGTTCTACCTGGATTTCCTGGTACGATAGGTGTGTGGGCCGGTGTCGAGAGACTACCATGGGGTATTAAAATTGCTCCACCTGATTTTAATGACGTTGCTTGGCGAACTGCAGCAATTAGAGCACTTAAACGACAGGGTACAAGAACTGGTGAAAATCCAGTAGATTATATAGTCAACAGTATTCTGAAGAAGTTTGATAAAAAAATACCAACTAAAAATGTTGACCTAACAGATGTAGCTTACGCAAAAGCGTTTGAAGAATGGTATAGTGCTGCTTACTCTAATACTAGCGGTTGCTGGCACCACATAGAGTCAGCTACAATAATGGCTAGTTTTATTGGACAAAGAGTAAAAGATTTCAATATAGGTAGTGATAATCCAGCAGACACACCACAAACACCAGAAGATGTTCAAGAACCTCCAGCCATTGAAGAAGATTTACTTGGTCCAGCAATAGAAAGAGCAGCAGTTTTAGAAGAGTTTATATCTCGTGGAGCGGCTATAATTGGTTTTGATAATCATGATAATTCTTATTCGTCAATTAGTCAGTATTATGAAAATTTAGTAAGAAAAAATAATCCAAGCTTTGTTTATGATAGAGCTTTTCAAGATAACTACGTTAATCAATTTATAGCAGTTGCATCTCCAACTATGGATATAATCAAATTGAATGACACTTATCAAAAATCTTTATTTTATAAGATTGAAGCGTCAGGTCTTTTTGATTTATTAAGTTACATCGACGCAATGCAGGCATATGGTAGATCCAGATTGTCTACCCTTGAAAGAGTTAAGGGTAGCGCCGGTGCAGCAAATGTTCTAGACGGAGTAAGGGATACCGGTTGGCTTCAACAGCTTACTGTTGTCCTACAAAGACTCTCCAGAGATCCCGTAACACTAGCTACCATCTATAGATACTTTCCAGAACTAGTTAACTTCTTCTTTGCTGCATTAGCAGCAACAGCTGACTATTCAAATGATGGAAAAGGTGGCGGTTCAGAAGATAAACTTAATCAGGGTCAAGCAGTATTAGATGATTTAATGGCTGCTCTTGGTCAAGAAAAAGGGCAAACTATATTTACTGGCGCGTGGGACTTAATTAATACTGGTCAAAGAATAGAAAAAGCAATTTCAGAATTTCCATTTAGGCAAAATATTCCACCATCTTCTCCAGACATATTCCATCTTAGATTAGGGGCATCTAATTTTTATGTTCCACCAATTGGTATTGATGTTCAGACTCAATTCAAGACAAGCAGTTTAGGAGAAGGCGCGCTAAGACAAAAGAATAGTCCAAAGTTTAACTCTGGATACAAGCATACAACTATCAGCATGCAACTATTCTTTCCTAACTATGAAGAGATATGGGGCATCTCGATTGAAGACGCTTCAAAAATTAGTCTTAAAGATAACTTCACAATAGATTTTAGTGGCAATGGTGACAATGAAGAAAAGATAGACAAGTTCCTTTCCTCGTTAAGAGGCCTGGTTGCCGCGTTTAAGTACGCTCCATTCCTTCCGATTAGAAACCATTATTTAAATTCTGTATATGGAATAACAGGCGTTGCACTACATGGTATGTCGATTTCCACAATACCAAATTATCCGTTTGCACTAGTAGTCACATTAAATCTATATAACTTTAACCATAAGCCATTCTTGCCAATGCTTAATGACTTTAATCAAGCAATACATTGGGGTAAGTTTAGGCAGTATATGGGCAAGGCAGCTGGAGCTCTTCATAATTATATAAATGAAGAATTCTTAATGTTTGGTAAAGAGGGTCTTATTAATGCAACAAAAGACGCAATGGTTTCAATTGCTGAAGCAATGCTTGACACCGATAGGAATGGAGACGTTACTCAGGACGACCTGAGAGGTATGCAGGCCGCCTCAGATAGACTATCTGCTCAAGCTGGGATATCTCCTTCGAAGATCGTTAACGACGCTCTCCTTGGCTATAAGAACGAAGTGTTCACAACTAACGTAATTAGAGAATGGACAAACGGTAGCAATTTATCATTCTATATGCCAGCTGAAACTCAAACTAAAATATTTACTCCAGATATATCTGGATTTAGATCTGATGAAGAAAAAGGTTTGACTGATACGGGTAGAAGTTTTTGGAACCAAATGTTGGCTAACTTTGGTATTGACTTTAATGATTCAGCTGGATATCATAGAACATTAGATTCAGTCATAACAACTTCAACAGGAAATATTGTTGAGTTTACTGTTAATCAAAAAATATTACAAAGTATTGACATATTAACCGCGGGAAGAAATACAACAGATTTCCAAAAAAAGGCTTATGATTTTATTATAACAAGTTTTATATTTCAGAATCAACTGCAGCTTGACTCTGACAGGAAAGCTTACTTAAGAGATTTCGATAGGATAGAAAACGCATATGAAGATGTGCAAAGATATGTTTTTGGGGCAATAGTATTTAAAGATGAAACACTATCTCAAATAAAATCTTTTCTTAAGTCTAAAGCTTTAAGCACTAGTTCATATCTTGACTTTATGGTTGATGAATACTTGGAGAAGAGAGCAATAAATGGTGGAAAGACCAACGATGCTGAGTGGAAAAAACAAGAAAGATCTTTAATTAAAGATCAGTTTGCAGCTGGCTATAGCGCTATGGTCTATGAAAGATTCTTTAAAGCTGGACCGATCAGAGATTTGATGGAAGCAGCTAGAGAAAGAAATGGAAGTTTCCACATAAGAGAGTGGGAAGTCCCAATGATAAGAGTTGACATAGATCCAGCTAACGCAATTGTTACTGACGTTTCTATCTCAATGAGTAATAACATAATCCCGCTACAAGTACAGATGCAAGATGAGCCAACTTATCAACACGTTGGTGGTGGAGATAGTTATATAAATATTTCCATGAAAGTATTTGGTGAAAAAGAATTAATAAAATTAAGAAAAATATTTGATCATATTAATGGATTAGCTAGGCTTGAGAACGCAGCTGGAGTTATGGGCTTCTTGGGAATTAAGAATATAATAACAGCTTTAGCTGGAGTTAAATATGTTCTTCCTCTTTCTTTTAACGTTTCAACTATTCCAAATTTTCCACATGTCTATGATGTTTCTTTGAGACTAGTAGACTTTGACATTTTTCAGCAAAAACGTGAACAGTTATCTTCTGATCAACAAAGAAAGATGATTGAAGAATTTGGGACAAAGAAAAATCCATTCTTAAGAATGAAGCAACTATGGGGCTCATTTAATTCATATCCAGATTTTCCATTAGAGATTAGAAATAAAGACAGCGAAGTTGTAGGATGTCTTGATCCAGATTTTTATTTTAGAAGTTTTGAGATGTTTGATAGAGACGTTATACATAGCGTAACCAATAATAAAGGTAAGCTTTCTAGACTTGATACATTTAACGTTGATCCATCTCAAGAAGTAACCGTAGTAACTCAATATGGATCAACCTCATATAAGGGTTCTGCGATCATTGCTAAGTTCAGAGAGTATATATTAAATGACAAATTAGATGAACTAAAAGCTTACTCTAGAGGAACCTTAGGATTAAAGGCTTCAGAAACAGCTTCTTATATATTGCAAGTCTTAAAAGATGTTGATCAACCTTATGATAAATTCTTATTAGACTATGTAGACTCTTTGGATGAAGGTGAGTTTGATACTAAGGATTTAGCTGATTCTAGTTGGAGAATATCTTCAGGTCAGTTAAGAGGTGGAGATTTATCAAGTTCTAATGAAGAAGCAAGAGCAAAATTACAAGCCGCACTATCTGGAAATCAAAAAAACGATGGCTTTGCAGAAGACGCTTACGTAAGCTTTGATCCAGACGAGCTAGATGGGCATGCTATTATAAACACTTTTCCAGCAGCAGCAGATGGTAATGATACAAAAATTCCATCAATGATGCACACTGCAGATGGATATCAGTTTGGATATATAGATAAGAAGAATGGAAGATTTTATCTAACTGTAGATGACGTTGCTGTTAAAAAAGATAGCTCAGTTGAATATGTAGGCATAACTGACACTCAAACGCCAGATGTTGGAACAACAAAATCTCTAACTGGAGTTCCTGGAGCAAAAGCACTATCTGAATACCAATACTCATATTCATCTGGAGATGAGGGTAAGCCAGAGACCATGAAGTCAAATGGTAACTCAAAAAGTGTTACTGATCACTGGGAAAAAATGATGATAGATACTCAGTACAGAGATATATCAGGAAGAATGATCAGGGCATTTCCTACATATATGCTCTGGTTGATAGATGAAAAGAATTTTGCCGGCACAAAACTATTTGATAATTTCTACGGATTACAGTCCATAATAGATTTTTCCGTAGTATCTTCTGAAGATATCTTAGGTGATACGCTAGTATTCAGAGCTTCCAATATGTACGCAAAGCTCTCTACAAAAGAAGCTACAACAATATTCAGTGGAAATGGTGAGACTGACGCTAAGCCTGGTGTAGATAAATTATCACTAACTTCAGGCCTTGAACAAGTAATTGATAGAACTTTAAATTTTGCAAGAAATCAATTAGGTCATATGGAAAGTCAATACATTGTTGATATAGAAAACATAAGACTTAAGCCAGGTGTAAGAGTTCACCTAAGAGTTGGTTATGGCGCAAATCCAAACTCACTTCATACAATATTTAACGGTGTAATAACTGAAGTTGAATTGGGAGAAATAGTTACTGTCACATGTCAATCTGACGCTATTGAACTTAGTCCAGTGGTAAACTCTGTTGACAAAAAGGGATCTAGCGGCCATATAGATGGCGGTCTCAATACTGGATTGTACTTATCTGAACCAAGAGATTTAATGGTTAGACTTCTTTCGATGGGTACATCTAGAACAAGAGAAGCTTTTGCTCATGCAACAAGAGGAACTGTATTTTCTGAAAATAAATTTGGAATCAAGCACTTCGGTATGATGCTATATGAGCCTTTAACAGATGAAGAGCGAAATAAAAATGCTGGTATTAGAAATGCAGCTTCAGATGCACATCTGGCAATTGGTCAAGGTAGTGGTATAACTGGTGGGGCTGGTACAGTAGCTGGTGTCTTGAATCCATTTGGTGATAATTCAAATGGAACTGGAATAGGTGGATCGCCATTTGGTATTGACGTAAGATTGCCAATGGTTGGAATAATGAGAACGATGTGGTCAAACTTTGCATCACAACCAGATCTAGAATTGTTTAAGAGAAATATTTATCCAGGAAATGGAACTGGTGTAGCTCAATTTCTTGGTGGAGACTTAGGAGACGGTTGGGCAAATGCAGCATCTTTAACTCCCGAAGACATGCCAAATCCAAGATTGGAATATCTAAATAGACTTACAGATTCTTCATGGAATAATTTACTTCAAAGATATGATGGAGGATCAGAAAATGCCTCAGCTGCAATAGATAATCTAACACAGGGAATGGAAGCAAGAGCTAGTGGCGGAACCGCAGCAGCAGTGCTTGGTGGAGGACTGTTGGCAGCAGGAGCCGCATTAGCTATTGGTACAGGTGGTATTGCGCTTCCAGTCATAGGTGGAGCTATGGCAGTTGGTGGAGGAGCATCTTTGCTTGGAAGCTTAACTGGTAGAGGCGGTGTAAACATTTGGAAAACGTTTGGACTAATTAGTGATCTTGATGACGACATGCCAGGCTTTGATGAAGTTTCATTTAGAGCGCAAACATATATGAAATCTGTTTGGGATCTTTTCCAAATGTGCGCAAGACTACTTCCAAACTACATCGTTGCCGTAAGACCGTTTGAAGACAGATCAACCGTATTCTATGGTAAGCCACACTGGTTGTACACTTCAGCAGTAGTTCCAATCACTACTGGTTTTCCTTCTGAAAAAAGAGCTGTAGAACTAGGATTAAAGACTCCAAGTTATAGAACTCCAGATTCAGAATTAATGGATCTCTTGACAAAGGTTAACAAGCAATCAAATTCTACTGCTGATTACGAAGCAATGAGGCAGGCACAAAATCCAGCAATATCTATTTCTGAAATAGTTAGACAACAATCATCATACTCAGACATATATGCACCTGCTGGGATACTAAGAGGTAAAGTAATTAACTTCTTGGATCCTTTTAGAACTGCGTACTACGGAAACAATAAAACAACAAAAGAACAATTATTCAATGATATTATATCGGAAATACCAAAGAATAAAGGTTACGTAACGGTTGGTTTTCACTTGCCGATAGATTCCAGTGGACAAGCATCTGAGTTAGATATTGAAAAAATAAAAGGTATACACAAAGAAATACCCCAAATGCCGCTTAGGTTTTCTTTTCCATTTTTCACAGACAGGGTTGCTGGAGCAGTTTTATTAGACTACGCATTCTACGCATTAAGTAGCAATAAGTCAGGAGAAGGTGATGAAAGACTCAAGACTGGAACCATACATGATGGTGACAAAGATTTTGAAAAGTTAGGTCACGATACTCTATATACAACCTTAATAGATACAGAAGCAGGCCTACTTGCTGGTTCACTAACGGACAACCGTGAAGGTGGCTCTGAAGATGAATTTGCTATAAATCTTGCAGGAGTATCATTTACTGCTGCAGTTAATCCAATCAATACATTTGGTAATGATAAATTTATATTTGACTTAAACACAAGTGGAGTAGCAGGAAGTAAGTCGTTAATAAGAATGCCACTGCCTTCCTTGAAAGAGCAAACTAGAGGATTGGATTCTCTTGAGGGATCTTGGGAGTACGAGTATATTAATCAAAATAGAATTACTTCTGGAAGTCCATTTAGTTACAGAGATTGGGGATCTCCAGTTAGCGCTCTTGATGAGCAATTCTACATAGCTATGAGATGGCCATATGAAATAATTGAAGATAAAGATGATGAAATATTTAAAAAGTTTAAAGATAAATATTTCTCAGATAGAGATGTAAATCAATTTTATGGTAAACCAAAAGATTATAAGAACAGAAAAGTTTTAGTTTATAGTCCAACAACTAGAACAGCAGTTGTGTGTAAGCCAGCATACTTCTTATGGGGAACAGATAAAGCTGACTTAATCGACGGTAATTTATCTGATGCTGGAAACAGAACTGATGATCAGTTTATTAACTTTAAAGCCGATACTTTTAAGGAAGTAGATTTAGCAGCCGTTGTTTCCCCAGACGCGGCATATTTTCTTGGAGTGATGCATCTTACAGAAAATGAAAAAAAATACTTTGGAGCAGAAAGTGATGAAACTGGTAATGATAATTCTTCTTCCAACGCATCAGCTCAAGCATTAGCAAAAGCCGGACTTGCTCCAGTGCCAATGCCAAGAGACTGCTACTTTACTTTTGTAGATGACAGTATTCCACTTGGCGTTGTAACAACAATATACAACCCAGCTAATGAGTTTAACTATAACGGTGAAACTCATGTTGACACGGATTACTACATTGGCTTTGGTGCCTTCTCGGCAGAGGGTGATGGAAAACTTATAGCAGAAAAAGCAAATAAATCAGGTATGCAGAAGCTGGGTATATCCGGTACAGCAGATAATCTTGAAAGACAATTAGAGCTATTAAATGAAAGACCAACAGCTTTTACAAATACTCAGTGGCAAGAGTATATTCCAGTAAGTGGAATAACACTTCTTGATCAAGGCCATTTTGCTGAAGCAGCCGCTAGAGGTGGAAACATCCTTGCTGGTAAAGACCAAGAAAATAGTTATTTTGACTACATACTAAAGGCAGAGTACAGCGCTCTTGAAAGAGAAAAGTTATATGAAGTTTTAGATGGTGAGCTTAAAACTACTGGAGATGAGGATTCTGGCGCTGGAAGAGAACGTTTTGCTCCTGTATATGATCCAGCTGCACCAGAATCCATAAAAGCTAGAGAGTTTTTTGATGAAGGATTTAGTCCAGCTACTCATGTAATAGCTGGAAATGGAAGAAATCTTAGTCAAGCAAATGATATATGGGATCAATTTAGATTTGGTTACCATAACGAAATCTCAATAAAGAAAATATTTTTTGATGCTTTTGGCATGGATCCTGATGACACAACGCCGCTTCCGGATTTCTTAGTAGCAATATTACGAGATCCAAAAGCAAATCCAGACATATTTAAATTATTTAGTGCTAATGGTCCAGACAGTACGGCAGTAGATGAATTCAGTTTATTGCTTGGAAGCGATTTTATAGCAAATCCAAATCAAAGAACTGGAAAACCATCTGGTACAGCTGATTCAATGGAGAGGCAGATTGAAACAGGGGTTGCATCATCAGTCAGTTCTGATACGGTTAAACAAGCTATAGAATTCGCTAGAAAAAACTTAGTTGATGCACCTCTTGATGAAGGTGGGTTGGTCAGATATTTCGATGCTTTAACAAAAACAAAATATAAAAAATTAGGATTATTCTTACAGTCGCAATCTAATTTGTCTTTAATACTTGGTGCTGATGTTGGTGGTGGGCAGCCAAAAGCAGATGATATAATTAAAGATAACTTTACACCAAAGCAAGTGTTTTTATTAATAGTTGGAATGTTTAGACAAGCAATGTGGCAGGACGCATATGCACGAGCTTGGTTGGTACTAAAACCAAACAGACAGTATTCGAGTGATGATATGTGGGACTTTAGCCCTGTTCATAAAATATTTGCTGCATTTATTGATCCAAATCAAGACTACGCATCAAATAAAAGAAAGTTCTTAAAACTTTTAGCAGACAATAAAGGTGAGGGAAATAGTGCAGGTAACGTAGTTGGTGTACTAACTCATAATATTGATAAATTCTGGGATCAAAATATTGGGCCATTGTTTACGGCACTAAGCGATGGCCTATCAGGTCTAATGAACATGTTTAGAATGTCGATGCTTCAGATGGGATATGGTTTGTCTAATATAGACAACTTCTCTAAGCAAGCAAACATTATGAATAAAGTATTAAACGATTCTATTTACTACTCATTAGGAAGACCTGGATCACTTCTAAGGGCCATTGACAATCCATTTACTAGAGAGTATGGTGAACCAGTAGTTGAAGTACGTGAGCCATTTCAAAAAATACATTACTTAAGTTCATTTTCAACTATCATAGCCAATAATATACAAGAGACTACAACTAACGTAGCAACTCAAGTAACCGCTGTATCTGAAGGAAAGTATCCAGTAACAGTAGCTTTGGATAAGAGCATTCCAGCAGAAAGACAGGTTGAAAAAACTGTAGAGACTGGTTTATTTTTTGACAATATAGCTGGCGAAGGTTTATTCGGAATTGCTCAACCGTTGTTCCATCCAATAGAATTTGCAAGAGGAGCAATAAAACTATCTCAAGGTGCGCCAGATGAACTAATGGCAAGAAGAGTTGCCTTAGCTCACCTTAAAGAATCTTTAAAAGATATTTATTCTGGAGAGTTAATTGTAATAGGAAGTCCAGACATAAGACCTCATGACTTAGTTTATCTAGCTGACGTCTATGAAAGAATGTATGGAATTTTTGAAGTTGAACAAGTGGTTCATCACTTTACCCCAAATATGGGATTCATCACTTCTATTACGCCTAACGCTCTTGTAACCGTAAATGATCCAGCTAGATGGTTTATGTCCAGTTGGATTCACTCTTGGATGTCAATTCAGAATATAAGAAATGATACAAGAAGTTTAATTAACTCAGTGCAAGCTGGAAGTACTGGAATCTTGTCTGGTGGAAATATCTCCGTTGATGGAATGTCAGAGGCGCTAAGGTCACAAATGATGGGTGGCGTACAGTTTACTCATGGATCAAGCGCACTCATGTCTGACATAATGGCAAACTTTGCGGCCGAAGGATTAACAGACGCTCAATCTCAAATAGAGAATCAGATGAAGCAAAACTCTGAAAATGGAATGAGCTTAACTGGAATTGCAGCAACTTACTTGACTACCGTTGGCTTAACCGCAACAGCTGGGGCACTTCTTGGTGGACCAATTGGTGCTGGAATTGGTGCTGGAATAGCATCTGATTTATTTTGGAAGGGCTGGAAGTGGGTAAGGGATAACGTTTTAGATCAACATGGTTGTTATATATCTTACCTGAATAAAAACGGTCAACCGATGGATGCTAGTCTTGCAATAAATCAAGGAATGGTTGTTGGTAGATATCATACAAAGAGACTTCTTCCTGGAATCTTAGGAGTAAAGAGCAAGGTTAGAACCGTTGACGGCAATGCATTTATTAGAAATGACGACTTACTTAAGAGTTTAGGTTGGAAAGAAAAAGAAATAACCGACCTAGTAAGATATGTGAGTTACGAAAATGCATTAGTTAACGCTGAGGTATTAAAATATTCTGGAACTGGTCCAGATAAAACTGGGTTAAATCAATACTTTAAAGTGATATGCAAATTAAACAATGTTATAGATGGTGATGAGATAGAAGTTATAGATTTGATGAATCCAACTGGTCAACCTTTTAAGGTCAGACTAGAGGGAATAATAGCTTCAAGTCTTGGCACTTTTCAAGCCTACACAAATACTTCTATACAAGCTGGGTATAAACCAGATGATCCAACGACTGCAATAAACGTTAATTCACCAGGTGGAAGAGCAGCAATTTTCGTAAGTGAAAGACTCAGAGATAAGCCTTTTGTTATTAGAATTTCTCCAAATGATCAATCTTCAGTTTCTATTTACACAGAAGATGACTTGTCGCCTGGTTCAAGAATTAATAATACAAATAGTTATTTTAAGGGTGTTAATTATGGAGACCAAGAAAGAGAAAAATCTTTAGGAACCGTATTTTACAGGATCCTCGATGAGGATAAAGAAACAAATATTTCTATAGTAAGATCTTTCTTTGTGCAAAATCTTGGCTTAAATATTATACAGAAAAAAGAAAAATTCAAAAAAAATCTTTATCAAGAATCAGTATTTGGTCAAAAGTTTGATGAAATATATAACTCAATATATACTTCTGGTATGGAAAATCATTTTGAAATTACTGGAGAAACGGACCCATTATTAACTATAACTAATGATGAAAGAAAATTGTTTAATGATTTAGTTAACTTTAAAATATTAGAAGTTCTTTATTCAAAAGCTTCAGAATGGCCATATATTTCTTGGGATGAGTACTATAATGACGGAGTACCAGCAACTCTTAACTGGGAACTAGTAACAAATAACTTAGCTCAAGTCTACACCGTAGACCTATTAAGAGAGAGAGCATCTACTGGCGGCTTAGATAGATCTATACCAATGCCTAGTCTTGTTGAACAAAAGGGTGGATTGTAATAATGTCTGATTTTAATTTTAATCTAAATGACTTTAATGATTCTGCTGCTTTTATATCAAAGTTGTCGGAAGGCTATAATCCCGATGGAGCGAATAGCTTACATACTTCAGCTTCAAAAGAAAAGTACGCAAATCAGACATTAACATCTAGAAATTTAACAGACATAATGGCTGGACGGAGCATTAACTAGAAATCCTGCAGCATTAGCAGACGCATCGTCTAGGTTCGTTAGATCATCCCTTCATTCCATTCTTGCAACGGGAATTCAGTCTGGTGATGCATTCCAGATAGCTAATCCAGATTATCAAGGACCGGGAGATGTTGATGTATTAAAAGGTGACCAAGCATACTTGAAAGTAGTTTCTCAGTCTTTAGTTGGAACTGGTTTTGCACCAACGTCAGTTCTAAACCCTTTACTGGAGTCAACAAATGGAAAATGGCCAGGAAATGATAAGTCTAAAGTTGGAGATTCCACTGGAGCACTATTCACACACAATAGCACCGCCTATACAATAGATAGTGAAGCTCCAGGCTTAGGAGAAAGAGCTATTGCAGCAGAAGAAGAATTAAGTGAAGAAGAGAAGCAAATCTATATAGACAGAGGAACATTACTTAAGCAATCTATTAATGAGCCAGCTTTAACAATTGGGTTTGATTTTGACATACCAGATGTTCTATCTTCCTATTCTTTCGTGCAAACAAATTCATATTATAATGTTGACTCAACTGAGTTATCGGTTGAATCATCGTTAATAAGTTCTCCTAAGAAAAAAGCATTTATTAGCGCTTCTCTAATAGAATGTTTATTAATGATGACAGATGTAAATAAAGGCGTTAAAATAAATGGAACATTTGCTCTTAATAGAGCAGTGTTGTCAGAAAGCGATAAGACGAGTAGGCATTCAAATCCAGAAAGTGGAATTGACAAAAATGCTAAGAACTCTATTTCTGATCATGTTTTTGGAAGAGCATTTGATATTAGATCAGTTGGTGATTATGGCGTAATAAGAGGTAAAGAGAGATACGCAGTTGCCTTAGATATTGTTTTGCAAAAGTTAAACACAATGCCACAACCGCTAATGCCAGATCTTATAGTAATTGATCCAGACGTTGCAAAGGATAAAGGAATTGGAGAAGGTTTTGAGTCAGTTGATACTGCAATCAAAACACAATATCCAAATCTAAAATATGTTAACTTTGAATTTGGTCCAGAACACACAGAAAATATACACATTAGTTTCAGTCCACAAAGAGGTGGTAAATATATTGGTTCTGGCGGCTGGACAACCTCTGATGCTTCAGCTCAAAAGTTTGATGAAAATGGAAACCCAGTAGATGATTCAGCAAGTGGGGCATCAGCAAAAGAAAAAGCCTATAAAAATTACAAAAATGGTGGTCCACCAATAACTCCTTACGAGCTATTCATAATGCTTTCCCAAGAAGGTCCATTCTCTGATGAGGCAGCAGCAATTTTTTGCGCTGTAGCGGGAAGAGAGAGTGGAGCTAGTCCAGCGGGTTATAACGGCAAATGCAGTGACAGTAAAACAAGTTGGGGTGGTGACGTTTCAATTGGAATGTTTCAGTATAATTTAATTTCCTTAATTACGAGGTCAACTAACACATCAAGCAACGTGCCAATTTATTACGATGGTTCTGCTGCAACAAAGCAATTAGTTAAAGCCCATAGGTTAATGTACTCTGCTACTGAAGCCTCTTCCTGGGATCCTAATGCAGTAGCAAAAAAATTAGTAGATATTTATACTACAACCACCAATAAAGAGGCTTCAAAGTCTACTACCGATGATAGGTTGTGGTTTCCGATTAATCAAGTTTGGATGCTGATGGATAAGTGGGGTAGATCAGATTTCAAAAACGTAAATAAGATAGATGGATCTAACGGTTTTTTCCATTGGGGAGATTATAATAATTCAGATGGTACACCAAGATCTGATTGTGGATTTATATTCGGAACAAAATTTCAAAATGCTGTTAACGTATATTTAACAACAGGAAAACCCATAGAAACGCTAGAGGATTGGGTTAGAGTAAACTTCAAAAAGAGTAATAAAAGAACAATAAATTACATAGAACAGTGGATGGACGGTACGGTATTCTATGATCATGCTAAAGATGGTTCATTGATAAACGAAGGCGATAGTGGAGTTATCACCTATAACGTTGACGTAGTTGAAAAACAAGGTGCTGGTGGAGATGGGTCTCCCGCATCTTTCACTAAGTACCAAATCGAAGAAGCCGCAGATTGGATTAGTACTAACAAAATTCCTCAATGGTTGACTAAGTACCGTCCAGATCTTTTGGATCCCCCTAATTTTGGCTGTGATAGATTTGCCAGAGTTCTCTCAGCAGCTTTAGGATTATTTGGTACAGCCCAAACTGCACTGTTTACAGATGAGTGGGGAACTGCCGGCAACGCACCTGAATATACCGTGCCCACACCTAGTCTTAGCTCATTCCCAACAGCAGGAGAACACCTGTCTAATCTTATATCTAGCTCCTCATTCTATGGACCAAACACCGAATTTGGAAAGAACCCACCAGCTGGTTATTTGGTGTTTTGGAAGGGTGGGGCCGATGGCTATGGCCACGTAGGGATTTCAGTGGGAAACGGTCAATATGTTGACCAGCACGATGAGAGTCAAGGTTCAGAAAGAATAAGACCAAGAAATATAAATTCAACAACCTTCCCAGGAAGTAAGTATGAGTATGCTGGAACATCATCTGCGTGGAGCGCATAAGGGGATAACATATGAAACAGTATCCAAAGTTTGATGAAAAATTAAATTCACACATTAGCAATAATCAGCTTCAGCAATCTAAAACAAGATCTGGAACTATTATGTCATATAATAAAATGACCAATACAGCTGTAATTATCCTAGACGATAGGATGACAAATCAAGTTGGCAACATATTAAGAAGCGTTCCATGTCCATCTACCCTTGGCGTACAAAGCGTTGCACCAACAGCAGGCACGAGATGTATAGTTGGTTTCGCGGATGCCAATGAAAGATTTCCACATATAGTATCATATATAGACGATACAAATAGCGTAGGAAGATATATGCCCAACTACAGTGTAGACACTGGTGTACCAAAGTTTATGGTTTAAAATGTCAGAAAAAATTCATGCACAAAAGTCTTTTGAATCAGTAGCTGGCAAGACCGCTTCTGAGTTAGATGAATTAAGTAGGAGAAAAAACTTTTCCCAAAGAGAAGTAGGACTTACTCATCCGGATAATTCATCTTTTATAAGACTAACGGATTCTGGTGATATAGAAATATTTTCAGCGCCTGGAGTAGGTATAGTCATAAATGGATCAACAAAAACCATTTCTCTTTTTGCGGATAATATTAAGTTTTTTACAAAAGAAGATGGTTTAAAATGGAACTCTATGGAGTTTAATCATTCGGCAACTGTGTTTTCCGAGCCAGCATTTGTCAGCGCAAATGATAAATCTTATAATCCAGCTTTTTTAAATATGGATCATTACATAAAGAATTTAGATTTAATAGACCAAGAAGATTCACAACAGACAGTTACTATTAACGGCAGCTACGCCTATAGAGAAACCACTAACACTGATGTTGTCTCGGTGGATGTATTGGAAAATTCTTCATTAGATAATGATTTTACAAAAGAAGATATTATTAAATTAGATTCTTTTTGGGATAGGAACTCTTCTGCGTTGTTTAATGCAGAGAGTATGTCAAAGGCTAATTTAATAAATAGAATAAGAGACCTAATGTCTAATGGACGTTCGATAAACCAGGCGTTAGATATTGTTAAAGAAAGCATAGGAGACAATAATGTCTGATTTTTATATCAGCCTTAGTGGTGATTTAGTGGTAAATGGATCTGGAGATTTGGGCTTAGTCCAATCTATGTCAGAAAAAGATATACAGCATGTATACATGAGGTTGATGACTGAGCCAGGTGACTTCTTCATCTACCCTCAACTAGGGACTCAACTGTCGATGTTATACGGAATGCCTCAAAACCCTCAAACTGGTGACTTCGGCAAAAGATTAATTCGTGCAGCCCTAGAAAGAGAAGGGGTTTTTAAAAACAGACAAATTACTATTGAAGCAGTACCGGTTTCCGCAGACTCCATTAGGTTTGATGTTTATTTAATGGGTGACTTAAATGAACCTACGATATTGTCCATAACGCAAGACTTAGGAGCCTAAAGTGGTATCAGTTAACATAAAGAGTAAAGAGCAAATGCTGGTAGCTACTCTTAACGCCCTGCAAAAAAACGCAGGAATCAGTGCCATCTCTCCTGGATCAATAGCTAGAGCTTTTGCGGAAGCAATTCATTCTGAAATTAGCGATCTTTATAACTCTTTAAAGGTGAGTATAGAGCAATCTAATCTTTCAACGGCTTCAGGAATCAACCTAGATATGATAGGCACCCTATATAACGTGCAGCGTAGAACGATATCATCTGAACTAGTCCCAGAAAGAGTTACTGGAAATATAGAATTTTATTTAAATACAACTCACAGTTCAACCGTAACCATTCCAAAGGGAACGCTCGTATATAATGATACGACAGCATTTTCTTCAACCCAATATCAGTATGAGCTAAATTCAGATATCGTTATAACAACTGGCAACACAAGAGCCTATGGGTCAGTTAAGGCAAAATTTGCAGACAACAATGTAACTGCAGCTAGAAATACCTTGGTAAAACATAATTTCATATCACCTCCGGGTATCGTAGTGTACTGTAATAATCCGAAGGAAGTTTATAGTAGTCTTAACTCTGAATCTGACGATAACTATAGAAGAAGAATAGTTTCAGGAATTAGAGGTTCCTCTTCAGGTACCGCAGAATCCGTTAGGTTTGCAGCCTTGTCAGTTAAAGGTGTAAGGGATGTAAAAATAAGAGAAGCTTCTCTTGGTGTTGGTACTTGCGATATAGTTGTTATACCAGAAACTCAAGCTGGAATAAGTATAATGAGTCAGTTGGTTTACGAAAAAATTAAAGCAGTTAAACCAGTTGGTATTAATATGAATCTTAGAATAGCTACTAAAAAATTAGTAGATGTTTCAGCTACCTTGACCCTAAGAGAGGGAACAGCGGGAGCAATTGCTAGAAGCGTAGAAAATCAATCAAAGATTTTCTTAAATAGATATTTAAACAGTCTCACAATTGGTGACTCAGTTTCAATATCAGAAATAGAAAGACAGATGAAGCTTTCTTCAGAGCTAATCATGTCTGTCACTGTTGGTAATATTAAGGTAGATAATAGGAATATACCCAATAAAGATTATAGACTATCTGATGATAAAAGTTACATGGCTGCTGGTACGCTTAGCCTATTCTCTGTTATAATGGGAGCGTAAACTAGTAGAAAAGGTGTAAATTAATGTCTGAACAAACTTACTCTGTTATAAGAAAGCAGATAGTAAAAGCAAAAAACATGACCCATGCAAGAATGGTATCAGAAGGGTATGATAACTTTCCTGGCGAAGTACTACATGATGATTGTGAAATAATAGAAACTGGAATAACAGAAGTGTGGAATGAAGAAGAGCAAGACGCTCAAATCTTCTTAGATAGTCATGAAGCCACAGCTGCTGATCAATCTATCTTTTTAAGATCTGAGAATAGACGTTTGGCTAAAATAGCTGAAAAGAATAAGAACGTAAAAGACGAAACAGTTTATGCAGTGTATCAAGCTGCATTTGATGCCTTTTCATCTATAGAAACTGCTCCCATTAAGGGCCCAACACTTAAGGTGTTACCAGGTGTTCCTGAAACGGCAGTAGCGGTATTTGCGGATTGGCAATTGGGTAAGATAACTCCTGATTATAACTCTGAAGTTTTGGCAGAAAGAATAGAAGTTTATACTCAGAAACTGCTAGAAATAACGGAAATACAAAGGAAGCATCATCCCGTTAAAAATCTTCACGTATGGCTGTTGGGTGACATCGTAGAGGGTGAAGAAATATTCCCAGGACAAGCTCACCTTATAGATTCTGGACTCTATAGACAAGTAGGCGTTAACGGTCCAGCAATTCTGAGCAAGTTCTTTGACACTGTATTGCAACACTTTGAGCACGTACATGTTACTGGCGTGATAGGAAATCACGGCGCAGTAGGCGGACGTGGTAGAAAGATGCATGATCCAGAAACAAATATGGACAGACTGCTTTACAAGTCAATGGAATTCTTTTACAAAGAAGGAAGACAAGAGCCAAGAATAACCTTTAATATTCCAGATGGAAAAGGTGAAAGACATTGGTACGCTGTAGACACCATAGGTAACTACAGTTCTCTATTAATTCATGGTGACCAAATGCCTGCACCAGGACAATATCATGGCTACTATAAGAGGGCAATGGGGTGGAAAGATGGCGCAATCCCAGAGCACTTCGAAGATATATTTATGGGCCACTATCATCAGCAGTTTAAGATGACCATAGGTAGCTCAATGCTCAGGGTCTCAGGTTCACCAGAAAGCTATAACACTTATGCTCAAGAGTATTTTTCCTCAATGAGCAGACCGTGTCAGCATTTGATGTTTGTTCACCCCGACAATGGAGTTACTTGCGAATACAGTATTTGGCTAGATGCGGTTTAGGAGTTTAATAAATGAAAACCTATTTGTTAAGCTTTAACACTGGAGACTTCACTAAAAGTAATAATTTGTGGACCTCCAGTGTAATTGACCTTTATTCAAATAAGTTTTATAAAAACTTCTCGTACACTAGGTCAGCAACTGGTTTAAATTCACTAGGTGATTACATTTATACTGGAACCAGCGTATTACAAGGTGCCACTCCAACAATAGAAGGTGCGTATGCAGTTACTGACACTGGAGAACTATATCTAGATCCTGGTGTAAGTCCCCATTTATTCTTTAATTCAAATTCAGTCAGCGGTGACAGTTTTGTTTTTGATCCAGATACTAGTTCAACGCCAATCTTTACCGCTGATTCAGAAGAAGATTATCTCTATAGATTTATAGATACAACATCTCGTATTGATATAAGAACTTTTAAAGGAGCTTTTTCTAGTTCCTTAAACAGTATTGAATCAATTACTTTTGATTTAAATATATACGAATCAGATAGTCAAAATCGGACCATGGTTACTAGCGGTAACTACCACTTCTAATGCTCTAGGATCAATACTTCTATCAAAAGATGTAAAGCGATATGCAAAATTTGAAGTAGTAGTAAATACGGAATTAGAAGTATTAACATCTTTAAGTTTTCTTCTTATAATAGAAGTAGCTATATCAGAACCTTCTAACCCAGTAATTTCACGTTCAACAAAAAATGTATTAGGCAGATTTCCTTCGTGGATGCATCTATATGAAGACTCAATAGATCAGGCTACTCCTAGTTTATATGTACCAAAATCAACAGCTGGCAAATTTTTAAATGCAGTTATTGGTGAAGATTTAGATGACTTTGATAGAGAAATAGATATATTTAGAATTAACTCTTTTATAGAAAGAGCTGATGTTAATCAATTAACTTGGTTGTATTCTTCTACAAATATAACAAATGTTTTTAATAAAGTATTATCTAATGAACTTCTAGAATTAGCTAGAGTAGATAACCTTGTTGATTTCTATAAATCAAAAATTTCTGATGATGTTTTTTATCACAACCCTTTAAATAGAGAAATTCTAACAGTAAAAGAATATGGAAATCTCTCAATAAAGAGTGAAAATACTGGAACTGTAACTCCTTTAACTCAAACACCAATATTAAGATACAACTGGTTTGACGAAATGGGTGCAAGAGTTGGTTTATTTAGAATGCATCTTGAGTCTAACGCTTCCTATAAGGAAAGAATTCTAGATGTATTCAAAAATCCAAATGGCGCTGATATAGAATCATTTAAAAAAGTTCTTAGAAGAGAGTTAAATCTTTGGAAGGCTTTTGGTGCCACTCCATCTTCTAGTTATCCAGGCGCAACACCTGAAATTTTAGAAATATCAGATATAGAATATTCAACTCCATATTTTACCGCAGATGGTAATCCAACTGATCTATTTAAAAAATTAGTAGATGATTTAAATGTAAGATACCCTACAAATTGGGGATACTTTAGATTTGGAGATAGCATTTGGGACTACGCTGGAGAGGATAATGAGGGTGTTAATAGAATTCGCTCTAGATACTATGATGAAGAAATTGCAATACCATATTATCAACCAGGAGTTGGAGACTTAAATGACGCTGGATTATTTGTCACTAACTACGATGCAACTCCTCAGTTTTTTGAAACTTCAATAGTTGCCAAGGGCAAGAAAAATGTTAGCACTTCTTTAAAGTATGAACCAGTAAAACTTCAGTATGAGTATTATGGTTCCTATGAAATTACCGAATACAATAATCCAGCAGCTACCGTAAATCTAACTCTTGAATTCAGTGCTACCCCGCACGGGTCATATGCAACGCCAATAACATTTTTTGCACCGCTCACATTCTATCCAAAGAATAATTTTGGTCCAACTCACTCAGCTTACCCGGAATATAATTCTATAGAAATATTTGATACAGAAGGATATGTTTCATCAAAATATTCACTAAAAGAAAAACAAACATTATCTGGATATAAAGATACAAAAAGTTCAATTAACACTTCTAGATTAGAAGTATCTGAGATAGAAAACATAGTTCTTAAAAATGGATTATGGAATGGCTCAACTTATGCAACGCCAAACTCTAATAACTTTGAAGCAAAGTTTTCTCACAGAACTGCGAATCTAATAAGTAGTGGAACGCTATTATCAGCAACACCAAACTTTGCTCAGAGTACACAACTGCAGCTTCTTTCAAAGCTATATAATCCAGTTCAAGTAACTAAATACACAACTCCACAAGAGTCTGAAATTATTATCAATAATGTTGCTACGCCACCAAGTGGTTATTCAATTGATCATAATAGAATTGTCTCTAATATAATCATGCCAGTAGGAGCAACGCCAAGACAGATATTTATTAATAACTTGAAACCAACAAGCGTAGACGTAGATTACCTTGATGACAATTCAGCTTTTTCTGGCTATGGTGGTGTTTCTTATTATTTAGAAACTGATAGAGAAGTATTTATTCCATCTTCACCCAACTTAAGCATAAGATTTAATAGTTCAAATCTTGCAACACCTAGTTCAAACGCTAAAATTGGAACAACTACAGTAAACGGATCCGCTGCAACTGCATCATATTACTTTACTCAACTTAGCTATCCATATACTAGTACTCCGAATTCACTTACAGTATCGACTCAAAATAGCTCAATCTATCCATTTGAGATAGTTAATTGGGATCCCTTTGAGCTAACACATGCTTCTCCTATCTCTGGATACGTTGATGAATATGGGGTAATCAGTTATAACTCCTTAAATGGTGAATATGTTCCAGGAAAAAATAGTAATTATATTTCATTACCAGAATTAACAAGAGAAGGTTTTGGCCTGTCTGGTTCTGAAAAGTTTAAATACTTCTTTGAAACAATTGAAGTTTTAGATCCTGAATCTGTAAATGTATCAGTTTGGTCAGAACAAAAAATCGTTAATCCATTTTTAAATAGAACGTATGTTCTTGAGTCGAACGGTATATCTAGCATTTACACAGATACTGATTACACCACAAAGAGTTTAAGATATCCAGATAATTCCATCTCTGAGTCATATGATCTACAGAGAAATACTACGGTATTTGATAACTTTATAGTTAGAGGAAAATTATACGACGCAAGATTAGACGCCAGGATTAATACTGGCTGGATTCATTTAGACAATGATGAGTATTACGTCTATGCTAAGCCGGTAACTGAGGTTAAAACTGGAATACTAAAAGAGGTAACATTAGCCAATGCACCTAGGCAAGGTGCTCCGGTTATGGTAAATGTTTCTTTAGTTGGTTCAGCAACTCCTGAAATTTATACTGAGGTGGGATTTCCTCATGAGTCTTCTCCAAGGCATTTTGGATTTGAAAATACAGAAACGTTACAGCCTAAGTTTGACAATAGCTTTCATCTTGGTTATAAAAATGTTTATAATCTTTCTATTACAGATGCGTACACTGGAGAGCTTCTATTCAGCAATCTTTCAACAAATAATTCATTTATTAAGTTAGATAAATCTACATATGAATTTAAAAAAGATAGAGACTATTACATAAAATATAAGGTTGTTAATTCATATTACGTGGATAATATCCTTGATGGTTCTTCATATTATTCAAAGATAGTTTTTGATGCTACTCCTAACGCTACAATGAACTATGAGATCACATATGAATCTTCAATATACGAAGACTCAACTCCTATTGATTTAAATTTTGGACAAACAAGCTCACTCCTAGACAAGGGTTACGTAATTGCATCAAATGCAACGTACGACTTTGACAGAATAAAACTATATATTTCTCCGGGTTACATCTTAGACGATGGAAATGATTATATAACTATAAGTATAATTTCTTTAGATACTGAAGGAAATCCAAAACCATATCAAAGCTTTAGTCTTTCCTCACTACTTCATCAGCTAACCTTTGCTCAAAGTACCATAACTACAGACGATGAAGGATTTGCTTCTGTAAATGCAGTTTATGAAAGTGGAGACATCGCATACAGTACTAACGTGATGGTCTTAATTGATGGAGCAATATACCCGAGTAATCCATTAGCGCATCCAGATAGTGAAACTAGTGAATTCTTTACTCTTGAGTTTATTCCAGTATATTCTTCAAGGGCTGAAGATACAACGCTATTAGCGTCAGCCAACCCAAGCATCATCAATGCTGATGGAATATCATCTACAACCATATCGGGAATACTAACAACCGACAATGCACCAAGTGAGAATAGTGTAATTTACTGGAGAAAGTCTAGATATCTATACTCAACCCTAAACGAAGTACCCTATAGTAACTCAACCTTAAAGCCAGATAAGAACACTACTTCAGGCATAGTCTATACGGATGTTAATGGAAAGTTCGAGATAGGTCCAGTTCCATCACAGGAAAGAGCAACTCCTGGATATTGGTTTATGGCTATCGATTCAGAGTTAAGTTCAACTCCATCTTCGACTCCAAATACATCAGTTGGCGATGTTCTATTCTGGTATGAATCTTATGATAATGTAGACATCAATTTTGTGCCTGGATTAAAGATACCCGATATAATTAATCATGATATTAGTAAATCATTGAATATATATTCTACTCCAACGTTTAGAATTAGTTACTATAATGAAAACATAGTAGACAACACTGAATCGACGCCTAGATGGACGCCGCCACAATGGCTGCCAATTCCAAGATACGACCAGTACCAAGCTGGATATTTTGGTGCAACCCCATATGTTATTTCAGATTACTCTAACTTAATAAAGGATTATGAGGATTAATTGTGGATAAGTTTAATTTAAATATTGACAACAGTAGTCAAAAAAAGATAAGAAAAGTAAATAATTTACCACTAGATGATTCCTCAACCGCTTTAGTTTGGTTTAACTCAAAGCCAGTAACTCCAGCAAATAACATTTCAGTAACAGATCTGTCTAATTTTATACCAGAGAATTCATACTCTTCAAATATTAATGCTTCAAATAGATCTGCAAAGAATAAAATAGTTTTTGCCAATGAACTAGGAATACTAGAGGACTCAGATGGCTATACGGTATTCGATTCAGATGACATTAGCGTGAGCGATGTATTCCTAAACACACGTGCATTAGATAAGAAGTACTACATTGAAGATCTTAATAAGAACGGATTTGTTCATTCGTTTTATGTTTCTAGATACTATACTCTCCTGCCAAGAAGTTCTTACGCATATGATGGACTTGATGATTTTTTGTCAGAGTCCAGTGTTCCAAAGTCAATTAAAGTTATTGACAAAAATGGTTTTGAGTATGTAGATCAATCTACTGGTTTGAAAAAATATAGAATATTAATTGAACAATTAGATTTGCCAATCTATTCAAATAGATCAAATATTCCTTCTAAGATAATAGCTTTATTTGATAGTCCATCTCCAGTAGACTTATCGTTAGTTTACGATAAGGTTACGCTATCTTCAACTGAGTCAATATCTTCAACGATTCCTCAATATAAAGAAAACATTAATACTGTTAGTATTTTTAATAGAATTGGAGAGGAATCAATTGTTGTAGATAATTCTTCAAGGTCAAAAAAAATATATAGTAAAAAATCTATTACATCAAAAAATAATTTAATTAACAGCACGAATGCTAGAGCAGAAGGTTTTGAAGTATTTGTTCCTAAAAAAGCTTTGTCAGATAATAGAACTTATGAATCTTTTAACTGGAGATTAATAACTAAAGTTAAAAGATCCGTTGATGTTTCATCTATAAATTATGGTGAAGAAATAGATAAAGAAAGTTCTATAAAACAAAAAGTAATTAATTGTGCCGTGCTATCAACATCAGCACAGATATCTGGCATGGAGCAATCTAATGATTTTGGCGCAGCAAACCCTTACGCTTTTTTGAGACTAGAGCAGTCTCCGTTTAATGCATCTAAGTACAAATATGCAAATCCCTTATCGGAAAAGAGTAATCAATACGGAAAAAATCAAGCATCGTATTGGTTATTAAATTTAGATAAAGTTACTGATGATGAACTTTCTCTATACGACATAGTCACCTGGACTCCTAGTTCTCCAATAACTACAGAACAAGGTCTAAAGCTAAAGAAGTATCTAGAGCAGACTCAGGGAACACTGGTATTAGATTTATCAAAACTTTCTGTTATCACAACACAGGCAATTGATTATACTGGCGCACAATCAATAGATCCATCCTTATCGGTCAGTGCCCAGGAATATCCGCTAGATACATGGACCTATAATCAGGAAAATATTTTTCTTAATGAAAATAAAACCAATGCTTGGCCGATTAACCCAGGTATTTTTGAAAGATTAACTGTAGATAATGTTAACTACGATGTATATTCAATATTTGGAAGAAGCAATCTTTCTAATCTTACAACTAAAAAAACAGTAAAAGAATTTACTGGAAATATTTCAACCAATAATACTGTGCTAACTAACTCTAGAAGTAAGCCTATATTCGTTAGCTTAGAGTTCACACCTTCAACTGATTCGCTATCTAAAGGCACGCTATTGGCCACAACCACACCAATGCTTAAATACTGCAATGACATATACCAACCATCTTCCATCTTTGATATAGCAACAAGTAACAATGGTCCAACTAGCATAACTCAAGCTACGTTTACTGCTGTAGCAGCAATAGAAGGTCCAATGAAAATGCTATACAATGCATGTTCGGTTGCATTATTAAATAGAATATTTTCAACTAAGGTTAAAGATCTAAGATCGTCAATGTACTATCAGGTTTCAAATTGGCAATCTTCATATGTATTAAATGGAAACGTTTTATTAGAAGACGAGAAAAAAGAAGTATATTCTCTTATTAAGGTAGACAATCAAAATGCTGTTGGAACCTCAAAGTATGCAAGGAATTTAATCCCAAGTAATTCTTCAGTGTTAGAATTTTACAAAAAATCTATTTATGACTTTTTAGCTGATCAACACAGTATCTCTTTGCAAGAAATTGATTCTAGTAATTTAGAATTTTTTATAGAGATAACAAATAATGACGTAGAAATCGCAAACGCTACTCCGATAAAAGGTGGAGATCGTATTTACGCAGCCGTTGTACAAAGTGGTACAGAGATACCAACTTCTTATAATCTATTTAAGATAAACAACGATAGCATTACTGGGGCAGTTTATGCGTATACTAATTCTCCATCAGCTCAATTCACTGTGCCCGGTGGCTTTGGTCCTTACGTTATAAGAGAAAGACTATATAGATCATCGACCAAAGAAATAAACGATGGACTTTCTAGTTCAATATCTTCGTCTAATAGTTATAAAAATTATACGTTTAATTTTTCTATCTTTAATTCTTATAATCAATCAAGTGAATCAACGCTAAGCTTTAGTGCAAATTGGTCAGCAGTTATTACCGCAGAATATACAGCAACACTATCAAGACAAGCAAGATATGAAGATGTTTTTCCACCTGGTTCCAAAAGGGAAGCAGACGATATTGCTCTTACCAAAACTTTTGAAACTGGCGCAGCATTTTCTGGTGCTGATAGAATTGACGCCTACAGGCAAGGGATAAATAGTAACGATCCAGTTAATAACTTTTTATATACAGGGGACATACAACAAGGTAATATCATCGGAGCATATGGAGAAAATAAACCCAATATGCTTCCAGATTATATTAAATATATACAGATAAGTATGAGGGAAGCCGGGATATTGGTTGCTGGAAAACTTCCAGAATTAAGTGGACAGTTTAAAGCAAACACACGAAATGCAGTTTTGGCTTTTCAGGCATCAGTCAATGCAAGATATGAAAATGGAACGGTTGATAGCGAAACTAAGTCATTAATCGCAATTCATATTTGGAAATCTATAAAGAATTCTGATCCAACCCGATATAGTGCAATAATAGCTAGGTTACAAGTAAATAATCCAACAGTTGTTAAGTATGTTGTAGCAGCCGCAGATGCGATAGAGTTACATGATCTTCCTAATAGAGATTGGAATTATAGAAAAATAACATATACTGGTCAATCTGGTCCTAAAAAATTAGTAGATTCAATATTTTTTGCAGTTCCATTTGACCAAATTTCAATTGATGGAATAACGCAACAAGATCTAAAGGGTCAAGTTCTCAAATCTGTGACTATATATCCTGGAACATTTGCTGGTGCACCAGACTATAAGGGAATAGCTCTCAAGCAGGCAGTAGTCTATTCTGGGATAGACATGGCTGGCAAAAATATAATTAAAGGCGCTGCAGAGTATACAACTGAAAAGTTTACAATTGAAGTTAATAAGCCTATGGCAGAGTGTATGTTCTTTGCTTTCCAGTTTAATGGTGGTTCATTAGGGGGGAAATATGGAACCTTTACTGAAGGTTATTCTTTAGCTAAAGTAGAATTTGAAATTGGTTACACACTAGATACTTTTAATGCTCAAACAATAGTCGAAAGTGGTTATAGATTAGATACGACTACAGCTCCAGTAGAAATAAAGTTTAATATAGCTGGATCAGTTACTGGTATATCTCCAAACAAAGCTGAGATTATAGATCTAAATGGTGTTAAGTCCACCAAGTATGCAACAACTCCAGTATCTATAACATATCCTACATGGTCTGGAGAAAAAACTTTAAACTTATCGAATACTACAATTAATTTTAGTAGCACTTCATATAGTCCGCCATTTACACCTTACTCTGATTCTAATTTAGAGCCTCAGTACAAAGATGAATCTATATCAATAAACTTAACGCAGACAAAAACAGTTTCAATAAACTCAAATACTTTTGCTGTAGCTAATGTTGTTTCAGCGACTGGAAACCCAGTAAATAGTTCAGATTTAAATTTAAGTATTTCTTCGAATAGATTAGTTTTTGAAACTTCATCTCTTATATATGAAAATTCAAACGTAATCAAAAGCGCTGAGAAGCTTTTGGATAATTATTGGTTAATGAAAACAGATGGTTCTATAATAAAATCTGCAAAAAAAGCAATCTCTGTCTTAGATGGCCTCGTACTTTTAACTCAACCAAGTTTAGATAAAGATAAAGTTGGTAAACCATACGGCATAGATCTTCAATCTTTTGTAAATACTCTTTCTACTGATAAAGAATTTAATACAGATTATGGATCTTTTATATTAACAAATAATGCTAGAGATGATGGTGGTTTTCTTTATGGTTTCTATGATAATAAGAAAAAAGAATTTTTAGGTATGAATCTTTATTATGTAGACTACATTTCAAGAGGTCCAGAAAATGTATACATTGCTGCACTTGCAGTAGATGCAGATGGAAATCTTGGAAATGGATTAGACTTCTTTGGACCAAAGACTTCTGGCAAAATAATACCTTCTTCCATACCAGTAAAGATGGCATGCCCTATATACAATGTTGAATATGTTCCATCATCAAGAATAGGAATATCATCGATCCCACCAAATCTTTCAAAGTTTCAACAATGGCCGTTGTATATAACATCTGGATCTTTCACAAAAGATATATACATAAACCCAGCTTATGGTTGGACTTCTTGGGCTGAAAAGTACACTGGGAAAGTATTAAGAGCTACATATTCAACTTTAAATATGGGTAATGTAATCTGGTCTCAGATTGCTGGTAAACCATATATTACTATAATTAATGAAACACCAATAGTTTTATCATCTAAGAGATATCAATTAATGCAAGTTCCTATAGCAACTTTTATGGAACCTTCGCAAATGGAATGTGGGTCAGTTGTTAACTGGGTTGATTTTGAAACAAGAGAATCAGTTGACTCACCATGGACAGCAGTAGATTCAAATCTTATAAGAAATATTAATTCCCAGACTGGAATAGTAGATTTCATCACACCGATAACGAGTGATCCAGATCTAATAAGAGTGAACTACACCGCTAAATCAAATGGTATTCCGCTCAAACAAATTAACGGCAGAGTTATTCCATTGAATCCATTCCTCAATAAAAACACAGTAGAAACAGAAAAGCCTCTACATATTTATATTAAACCTATAAGAATAGAAGTTAGAAGCTCTAGTCAAGATGGCTATGTTTGGGATTATGTTAGCGACTATTCATATGATTCTCCAATAGATTTTACTTATAATACTTCTATTTTTGATCCATATAATAGCGTTAACTACGATCCATTTTCTCTTCAAATAGGGCTGGTTCACGTATTGAATTCTGTAGATGTTAAAGATTTAGCTATTGAAGATTTAAGATTAAAAGGCGGAGGATTAAAGGCTACTATGGGTAAGACTATAGATGTACAATCTTATGGATCACTCGATATAAACAAGGTCTTTAAAGAAGTCAAAGAAGCATCTTCATTCTGGGATGTTTATCCACCAGATCAACAGGCATATTCAAAGGGCGGATTCATTATAATAAAACTGCCAAAAGAAGTATTAAATAATTTTACTAGTGAAGCAGAGTTGTATAGTATAATAAGTAAGAACATAACCGCCGGTGTAGCATATAAGATTCAAGATATGGAAGGAAATGATTGGGGTGTATTATCATGATTAACTTTCTTCCTAGTATAATTAAAACATTTTCTGACAATTCCCAGCAAAGTGTTGGCTATTTAATTAAAAGCATTAAAGCCGATAAAGCACAGGTAGCAGAATTAGTTAAAAGTCTTTCTAATTTTTCTGTTGGAGCAGACTTTGCCCCAGCCTTAATGAGGTCTAGGGCTATTATAGAATCTGAATTCTTTGTTGATATTTTTAGAGATGTACAAATAAGATTTGATAGATACTTTTCGGCATCTAATTCAATTAGCGTATCTTTAAACTCGATGATAGAAGTCATGTCATCTCAAGTAGCAAAAATAGAAAAAAATATTTCTCTTTTAGAAAATTATATAGATAACTATGATTTTATTTCAGGAAAAGATGATCTTTATAATGACTCTTATATAGAAAATTTTAATGATTTTCTAAAATCAAATACATATGACACTTCTCCAGTTCCCTTTGTCGATAGAGGCGGAGTTGCTTTTGATGAAAGTGGAAACGGTTTTGTTGATCCAATTGTTTCAAAGTTTAAAATTGGCAACGGCATTGATTTTATCAATGCTATAGGTTTTGTAAAATCAGTAGACTACGAAACTAACTATAATCAATATATCTCTTCCATAACTGATTATGAATCTTTATTTAACGAGAAACAGTCGAACGTATGGAATATCTCAGTTCAATCACCAACAGTATTAACTTCTATCCCACCATCATTTTCTCAAAACATAGACTATGACTACTCTTATATAGTTGGTGCTAAAACTGTAATGACAATTAACTTTATAAAAGAAATTGAAATAGATTTAATTAGAATAAATCCTAATGAATATGATGGACTGCAGCTAATGCAAGTAGTTGTAGAATCAGCAAATATAGCAGAAAGAATCTATTCAAGCAATTCTAATGTTCCTAGCTCTGGTTATCAAAAAAAGAAAATTCTTTTATCTCCAGTAAAGATAAACTCTGTATTAGACATTAGCTTTCCTTTAGATAAAGTAAAGAGTATAACGCTTATATTTAATCAAAGCACGTATAAGAAAAATACTATTTCACCAACTTCAGATGAAGTATCTTCAAGGCTAATTCATGAATTACTAAATGGTATAAGGAAAAGTAAGAAGAATAATCACAGTAAACTTCAAGACATAGTCCTAGAATATTTTAGAAAATTTAATTCAATAGATGAAGCAAAAAGAAATTCATATGCATACACTGATTACTATACATATAAATATCCAATTGGCAAAGTTGGATCCCAACCATTTTTAAATGAAAAAAATAATTCAATATCTTTAGACCAGGAAAATCGCCTGTCGTCTAGTAACCATCTTTCTGTTATGGTAAAAAATATAGTGTCACAAACACTAGGTGATAGATTTAAGTTGTTTGATGATTCATTATTTGTAGATAGCAGATTAAATAATAGGGGTGGACTTCTTGGTAAGGTAGGAAATTCTCCAAGTATTCTAAGTAAGAATTCAAACTCATTAGATAAAAATCTAGTAAGCTTTTCAGACGATGCCATTATGTCAGGATCAAATATTTATTCTACGAATATGTTAAGAAACAAAAATCAAAATGTAGAAAATTATATGTATTCTTTTTCATTAAAGGGAGTGCAATTTGGTAAGACAAGGCAGATCTCAAATGCAACAAACTCACCCTCCACTAATAAAGCATGCTTTATCAGTTCTAAAATTCCAATAGACGGGAATCCCCTAGCTGTTAAGGCTAAGTTGAATCTAGAAAAAGTTGATGAGAGTAAGGCGCTTCCAGATTTTGATCTTAAGGAAGCAAACTCATATGAATTATCAATTTCAATAAAAGAAAATCCAACTTCAGAAAATGACTGGATACCAATCATCTCTTATGATAACAATGACATTAACTCTGAATTTTTATTTTTTGATTCAATAAGTAAAACAGCATTTTTTAGATTTTTTCCAATTGATACATCTATAAAAATATACTCAAATCAAAAATTAATTCCAGAAAGTCAATATACTGTAAACAAGTTTAATAGATCAATTTATATAAATTCTTTTGATCCAAAGAATAATTACGTTGCTAGTTATACAGCAGACAACGTTAACTTTACTCAAAATTACATAGATATATCTACGCTTTTGGCTGGCAATCAAACCTTATCGGCTTATTCTAATGATAAAAATGGTGAGTTCTTTGAAAGAACTGCATCAAATAATGGTATCAAATTAGTTAATCAACCATATATAAACTATGATAAGCTAAAAAAGGCTTCTTACAGTCAAAGAGGTGGTACTATTAACACGATAGAGTACACCGGTTATACTCCAGTGCTTGTAAAGTTTTCTGATGGTTCATATGCTACTAATCTTACTAACTATAAATTAGGTAGTTTTGAAAAGGGTGAATTTTATGATACTCAGGAAGTTCTATTCTTCCATAATGGAAAGAATATCATCTTCAATAAAGCTATTACTCAACCTTTTAACGTTATATATGAATATTTAAATAGTCAAGTAAGATTCAGATTAATTATAAGAAATAATTTTAATAACTATTTTTCATCTGGTTCAGTAGACAATGTTATACTTAAGTTTAAAACAAAAAACTCTGATCATATGGCAAATAATCTTTTAAGATTGGGATAAAAATGGCTCAACTATCTACAAATACAGTATTCTACGATCAGCTTATTAAGAAGGTACAATCCTTTCTAAGGAAGTATTCCCAAAATACAGTTAGCTCATATGAAGATATGTCAGAAGAATTTCACATACTCATAACTGAGATAAATAAATACTCGACTGATCCAATAGCAAAATATAATCAAGTAATAAAAGGTGAGCCACCATCTTCTAAAAAGTTCAATGCATTTATTTCTGGGGTTGCAGATGATTTAAACATAATAGCTAAGCAACTTGATTATCAGAGTGCGCAGTTGGTATCTTTGTATAATTTATTTAACTCTGAAATAGAAAAAGAAAACCAATTTGCTAATAGAATTAAGTCAAAAGTAAGAATACTTCAGGCTTACTCAGAAGCACCTAGTGAAGATCTGTATTACTTTGGTGACTCATTTGAGAATATGGATTTTATAGATGTAGAAAAAACACCCAAAAACCTCATTGCATCGATTAGAAACGGAAACGCATCGCTTCCAGTTATCGACACAAATGCTTGGAGCGTTAGATCAATTTCAATTGATGAAAAAGAGTCTAATGGATTCATTGGGAATAATCATATGGTGTATGCGAAAGAGAATATAGATTCAAACTATCGTTACATGTTCCAGGACAATAACTCTGTGGGACTCTTGCAGAACGTAACTGATTCTAACCCTTTAACATATTTTGAGTATGAGGGAATATACATAGACCCAATACTAAAAAATAAAAACGGAGCAAAAGATTTTGAGTTTACATATTCTTCTAAAATCTCAACAGATGGAAAAACAGATACTGTTTATAAAAATTGGTCAGAAAAAATTCTCAAAGAACCACTTAAGCTAACCTTAAAAATAAGAACAGATTCTTCAAAAAAAACAAATTCTATATCTATAGTTCCTTATTTTGGACAAAGTCGGAGCTCCATATTCTGAATTAAAAGTTTCTTCTATAACTGCAATTTCTAAAATAACAAATCAAACTGTTGAGCTTTTAGATTCTCCGCTTTATATAGGTTCTAATTTCATTCCTCAAAATATTGAATCTAAAAAAAATTACTACTATAATAAAGCAGTAGTTTACTTTAATGAAATAGTTACATCAGAAATAACTGTTAAGTTAGAGCAATCAGACTACTCTGATATAACAATGCAGCACATGTATTGGAAACCGTTTTCAAATACCGGATCTCTTGCTCCACTAAATACTAATAGTAGATTTGATCCAGCTGGACTTAGTGCTATTGGTTTTCAAGATGTTCAATTTAATTATTTAGATTTAGTTCCAAGCATTTTGCGCCCCAATGTTTCAAAAGATCAATCTAGTCTTGCAACAAAGAAGATTAATATCACATACAAAGAAGCCATAAAAATAGAGAGGCATGTTGTAACTTTTAAGAGATTAAATTCTTCTGCAGCTCCATCTTTGCAAAAATACTATTACGTAAACCCAGCAATAGCCTATCAGACTTTGGCTAAGCAGCAAGAATTAGCAGCTGTGTCTGATATTACTTTAGCTTTTCAATACGAAAGCTTGATTGCTGCTGAAACGGCAAAAACATATATACAGGCAAAAATATCAAACGCAGAATGGTCTGGTTCTAACTTTCAAGATTTAGCAGTAGAAACAATTAAGTCAGATCTATCACCTAAATATTCAACGTCTTCCATCCTGCTTCAAAGAAATTTTGAAATTTATCCAGCTAAAAGATTTACGATAGGACTTAGATCTATAGACGTTAACTATAGCGTATATGCACAAAAAGCTCAGTTAATATCTAAGCCATTTGTATTTGGTTACAATGTAAAAAATTTAACCGTATCTTCTGATACGGTATTCAGCCTTCAGGGTGGCAACTCAAATATAAGTTACATTAAATATTACATATCAATAGATGACGGGAAAAAGTGGATACAAATTTCTCCGATAGAAGATCCGTTCAATGGCATTCCTGAAATATTATCATTTAATGAAAATATAGAAAGCTTTGGTCAAGTAAAGGGAGTTTCATATTTCAACTCTCCAGACATACCATCTGATACAAAGTCAATCAGAATAAAAATTGATATAGAAAAACCAAGATATGAAAACACTACACCTGTTATTTACTCATATCAAATAGCCGGAAGAGTTGAGCAATTATGACGATAAGCAATATACAAAAGGAAAAATTCTTAAGCACTTTATACAAGAGCCTTTATGCTGGTGGAAACAAGCCTAACGAGCAGGAAATATTAGAGTTCTTTTCTAAGTACTTTTCTAAGTATGAGCCAGGGCAACCATTAGATATAAATGCTCAAATATTTAGACAGATGGCATTTGGTCAAGTTGAAATTTTTAATCAAAAGATGCTACATACTCTTTTTAATATAGAAGTTTTGTATGATTCTATATTTGAAAATTCTGATGATTTAATGACTGTAGCAACAGCATTAAATAAAAGATTAAATAACTTAAAGTCTAAAAGAATGATGTTAGAAAATAAAGTGGATGACTTAATTTTTGCTAATCAAAATTCAGAAGGATACTATGCAGCATACTCAGACAACTTTGCCTCAACAAGTGGATCTGATCTAAATTATACTTCAGCTTTTGTCGACACAGTTAACGGTAAAGTTTCATTACCAACATTAAAGTCTTCGGTTTTTGATTTACTTTCCACTAGTTCAGTTGTGGCAAGCGCACCAACATATTCTCTGAGTTTTAATAAAACGCAAATAGATTTAAATAAGAAGTTTTCTGACGATTCTTTTTTTGGATCTGTTTTTGATGGTTTAGAAAATACTGAATGGCAAAACGTATTTTATTTTGACACTATAGGCTTAGTTAGCTTTTCAATCAACTTACCTATAGCTAAAAATGTTATCTTATCAAAGATAGAGGGAAGATTAAATACTATTTCCCCAACTGATATCTACGTGAAGGTAAACTACACCGACCCCAACAAGGTGTCTGAGGTGTTGAATAAAAAATCTACTAAAGATTATGATAGATTTTCTTTTAGCTTTGATCCAGGTAACGTTGGTTCAATAGATATATTCTTTGTTAAAACAGAACCAGACGTCATAGAAGACAACAGAGCTAGCAGATATGGATATAGATATGGCATTAGAGACATAGCTATAAGTGGACAATACTATGATAAATCTGCATCGTTTGTATCTGCTCCGATATCATTAAATTCAAATGACAATAGCAACTTGGTGATCGACGCTGTATCGATAGATGTTGGAGAAAATTCACAGGATGGTTCAGTTAATTATTTTGTAGCAGAAGATAACGCGTCCGCTCAATCAATATCTGATTTTTCTTGGATTCCAATTTCTTCAGAACAAAGTACTCAAAACTCTTTTTCTACAACAGTTAATTTTTCTGGCTCTTCTTTAAAATCAAAAAAGATATTAGATGGTGTAGAAAACTCTACAAACTCTTTAAATAAAATACCATTAGTTTCAAAAAATACTTCTAAGAACTTAAATGAGCAAAATCCAACAGTTGATTTATATCCAAATCAAACAATATATAGAATAGCAAAGCTTGATCAATTGGATAACCCGGTTAGTTCTTATCTACTAGATGGTATAAATTCAGTTTCTGGTAATTATATAAATTATCAAAATAGTATTTATAATGAAAACGATTCTTTAGCTACTTGGGGAAATATTTTATCTGGAAAATCAAGTGTTAGACAAATATTCTCTATACCATCTTATGAAATATCTAATAATTCTATATTTTTTTCTGGTCCAAACTTAAAATCAATTAGCGTTTTATTGGAAACTAAAATATTCTGCGCTAATGATATCACCATTAGACACTTGTTGGTTAAAAATGATAGCGTTTCGAAGAGCTGGGATGTTGCAGTCTACCTAAATGGAAGGCCATCAAGTGTTCCTTCTGGGGTAACTTCAGAGTTGATTGAATGGAACTTCAAAGCGGGAATCAACACAATTAAGGTAGCTATAGATATAAAGGATAGTGCAAACGGTTCAATCAGTTTAATGGATTCTAAATCATTATTAGATTATGGTTTAGTTTATAGTCAATACTACGGCTATGTAGACCCAATTGAGTTTAAGGTCAACAGATCAACATACGACAAGGTGTTTACTGTCGAAAATTTTTTCGGCAATAAAGAAATCTTGTGCAGAGATAATATTAACAGTAATTCAAGATTATTTTATTATTCGAACAACCCAAACCCAGTAACTGCTCTAAGATTTAGAGCCGACATATCCAGAAGTAGAAATCCGCTGTCTTCTCCAACTATTGATTATTTTAAATTAAAGTTTAAGAATTCCGAAAATTATTCTGATATATCAGCAAATGAATTATCCGATAATAATTCAACAACAAGTGAATATTAAAGTTTACTATATCCAAAGTAGGAGACACACATGCCGATAAGTTATCTAGATCCAAATAGTAAAAAAATAATTAGAGAACCATTAGTTAAGAGGTTTAGATCATTTTATAGATCTCCAAGGAAGAGCGGACAGGAAAATCTCTTTAATCAAAAAGTTTATATGGATATGAACAGACTGTATTTAGAATTAGAACTTCTTGATACAGCTATAATTGATAAAGTAAAGATTTTTCTAGGAGCGGAAAAAGATGAAACCCATGAAATCCGAACTATTTCAGATGAGATAACTGGTGAAGAATACTATGGTAGAGTCTATGACCTTTCTACTGATTCAATTTCGATGTACGACTATAGTGCAAGTGATACAATAGATTACCTGGAAACTACAGATACAATTGGCGGAAGTTTGTCAAGATTATTTTATAAAATTAATAAATTAGAAAAACAGACTGGATAATTAATTAAAATGTCAGATTACCTAAACACAGAAAATAAAACAATACAGTACAACGGTCCTGTAGATAGTGCTGACTTTAACATGAGGGCAGAACAGAACTATCAAGATTTAGTTCACCTCTATAATAGATCTGGTGTATTGGATCAGAAGTTGAGTCAGGCTTTTGAAAGAGTATTAAAAGATCATTTATTTATCTCTAGAGCTATAGCAGATCTAGAAGATAGGGTAAAGGCAATTGAATATAATACTGATTCACCTTATAAAAAACTCTCTATATATAGCTATTCTCAAATAGATGTAGCTGGTTTTGTTAGTGACGCACAGTTTGCACTCTCAAGTTCTGAAGCACTTAGTTTTGATCATGTGTATAATCTAATAACACTGCCAAAGGTTGATGGTTCTTCTTATTCTAAGCTTAAGTTTTTTAGCGGCTTAGGAGAACAAACAATTCCAGATTTTCTAGAAACAAAAATAAAGAATGACTTTGTTAGTGTTGATACACCTGGTGCACTAGTGGATACTAGTCCAATGTTTCACGCACTTTTAGATAGGTCTGATAAATTCTGGAAACGAAATATCATAGCCGACTCAGCTTTGGGATCCGGCGCTCAAATGTTTGCCTACTACAAGATCCCTAATGCCTATTCTGGATCCGATACATCAAACTATTTATCTTTATCCCCATATCCATTATTCGGAGTAGACATTCTTTCGATTGAGTACACGACAAAGGTAGAGCCATCTTTGGAAGAGTCTGATGGATGGACTCCCTTAAACTTTAATAGACTATATGATAGCGAATCTGATGCGATAGGTAGAGTTGCTCCAGGTGGATGGTCAATATCCGGTTCGGACATAGTACTCAATGCTGGGCCGATGGGATTCTATTTCCCTCCAATAAAGATTACTGCAATTAGAATAAATATGAGACAAAGAAATTATATTTTAGAAAATGGTAAATACGTATATACATATGGCTTATCTGATCTAGATGTAAGATCGCAAAGGTTCTTGGAAACTGGAAGAACAATAATCAAGTTCACCGCCCCAGAAGGAACATTGATCTATTCAGTAGACGAGGTCATACCAAAGATGTATAATGTTCCTGAGGAGTTAATATCTACGGCTTTCAGCTATAGGGTAATCTATAAGGATAGCGGAGTTTATACACTTGATGAGGTTTCCGGTTCGTCTTCAGTCTGGATAGAAGTAACCCTGAATCAGCTTGGGGACGGAACAGCTCCAGTCCTATCTGATCTAATAGTTAATTATAGCTAATTTTAATAGTTAATAAGTAGCTATTTCATTTTACTATAAATAGCACATTATTCTTTTAAGGAGACTATAAAATGGCAACTTACTACGTTGGTCCAAGACCAGTACTGAAGGGGCGCACAACTGCTGATATGATCGGCCCAAAGGGCGTCGTCGGCACATACTCTTACTACCCTCTTAAGGGCGGTAGTCATGTATTAGACGGTGGTCCCGATAATCATCACACTCCAGGAACTGGCAACTATCCAGGTAACGTCCTGCTATCGCAGCTCTTCAATGGCTCTACCCTCTATGCTCAAACTACACCTTTAGCGGGTACATTTGCCGATGGTACAGCAACCTATGAGGGAACTAGATTCCGTCCTTTTGAATATAAGGGACTTGCTGATATAAGAGCACTTGCTGGCGGACATGCTAAGCGCAGCCTGTACTATGGTAATTACAGTAACTACATTTTTGATGGTGTTACTTCAGCAGAAGCATTTGCAGGTATGGGTCACGCCAAGAGAGTAACTGCATACAGTCTTTATAATAACTATATCTTTGACGGTGTTGCTTCAACAGAGGTAATGAAGTCAGGTTACGGACAAGCTAATACTGCTAGTGAATACGGTCGCAATAAAGTTGGTGAGTACAAAGGTGTACCGTCAGCAAAAGCCCTCTAACAATAGGAGAAACAAATGCCAGATCAAAAATTAATTAAAGACGTACTCGAAAGAGCCCTTTGGACTGCAGCACAAACATTTATCGCTGTTTATACAGTCGGTGGAGTTGATCAAGCTAAAGCAGCAGCAACAGCTGCAGCAGCAGCAGGGCTTAGCGTTATCAAGGGATTCGCAGCAACAAAAATTGGAGACAAGGACTCCGCTGCAACTTTGAAATAATTAGTTAAACACAACATAAAAAAATCCTAACTGATATACTTGTCAGTACGGAAACCGACGCATCTACTTAGCGTAAGATAGTTATCCCGCCCCAATCAGGGCGGGATAACTGTTTTAAAGGGTCTCTTATATAAGTTTTTGTAGTTTTGTCTAGGGTTAATGAGGATTATAAATGTTTTTAGATCAATTAAATACAGTAATTAGAGACAAAGCCCTTCCATTAGATGTTGCTGAAAAGTATCTTAACCTATATATAGGTGAAGCAGATTGGAAAACGCACATTTCAAAACTATGGATGAATCTTGAAAACAAGAATAAGAATTCTGACATAAGTAAAGAAGATATAAAGAGAGCAATATCCTGCACAATGTTATTGCCAACTATGGAGAAAACAAATATCCCTGATCCAGTTCACCTTATTCTATTTTGGTGCCCTACCTGGAATCAGTACAAGGAAAGAGATTGGTTTTCTTTATTTTTAGAAATAGTTAAGAAAGATTTATACATACAAACCAATCAAAAAGAGTTACTATCGATTGGCATCATCGATCCAATTGATTACTCTCCATTAACTAGACAAAGCTTTAATTGGTTATATACTCAGGCGGAACAAAACGGTGATTTAAATGACAAGAATAAAGATATCGTAACTAAGAAAATGCAAAACCTAGTTAGAATATATGGTGGTGCAGTTATATCAAATGTATTTCAAAATCACAAGAATGTAATAGACAAAGTTTTTAACTGGAGAAGTGGATATTTTTTCGAAAGAGAAATATATAACGTATATAATTATGATCAGATAAAAAAGATCAAGAAAACAGAAATAGAAAAATTAAACCCTAAGTACGTAAAAACTTTAGCATTAGCAAAATAAGGAGATAGCATGTCAGAAGAAATCGAAAACGGAAACCCAGATCTAACACCGATTGCCACTAAGCAATCTTCTATGTTCTTATTTAAGTTAACTGATGATTTCATAGAATCATATAGGTCTAAGTCTGCACCATTTGGATACAGGGATGCAGCTGGGAACTCCGTTGGAGAGATAACATTTCTTCGAACTTACTCTAGATTAAAAGAAGATGGAACAAAAGAGACATGGTCTGACGTATGTGAAAGAGTTATCAACGGAATGTACTCCTTGCAGAAAGATCACTGCAAAAAGAATCGCCTACCATGGAACGATGCTAGAGCACAAGCTAGTGCTAAAGAAGCCTTTGATAGATTATTTAACCTTAAGTGGACTCCTCCTGGTCGTGGTCTTTGGGCTATGGGAACAAACATTGTAAATATACAAAAGAACTCCGCTGCACTGCAGAACTGTGCGTTTGTTTCTACTGGTGAAATGAATAAGTTTAACCCAGCAAAACCGTTTGCATTCCTCATGGAAGCATCAATGCTTGGTGTTGGTGTAGGCTTTGATGATAAGGGTGCAGATAAAGATTTTATTATCTATGAGCCAAAAGAATCAACATCATACATAATACCTGACACTAGAGAAGGTTGGGTTGAGTCCATGGCGCTCCTGCTTAATTCATACCTCAAAGAGAATCAACCTACATATAATTTTGATTATTCTTTAATTCGCCCAAACGGTACTCCAATTAAAACATTTGGTGGTGTAGCTGCTGGTCATGAGCCGTTAGAGAGGCTTCATGATCATATAAGAAAAATGTTTACTGGACGCAAAGGTGACAAGTTAACACGCATAGACATAGCAGACATTGGAAATGTTATTGGAGTATGTGTAGTATCCGGAAACGTTCGTCGTTCAGCTGAGTTGTTAATTGGCCGTTTAGATGATCAAGATTTCTTAAACTTAAAAAATTCAGAACGCTTTCCTGAACGCAACTCATATGATTCATCTGCTCCAGGTTGGGGTTGGATGTCTAACAACTCTGTAGAAACAGTAGTTGGCGCAGACTTATCTTCTATAGTAGAAGGTATCTCTCTCAACGGAGAGCCTGGTGTTCTTTGGATGGACATGTCCCGTAAGTATGGACGTCTAGCTGATCCACCAAACAACAAGGATCACAGAGTTGCAGGCTATAACCCATGCGCTGAGCAGTCACTGGAATCATATGAGTGTTGCACCTTGGTGGAGACATATCTCAATCGTCACGACAGCCTAGAAGACTATAAGCGTACTCTAAAGTTTGCATACCTCTATGCCAAGACTGTTACGCTCCTTCCTACTCACTGGGAAGAGACTAACGCAATCATGCAACGCAATCGTCGCATAGGCGCATCAATGTCTGGTGTTGCAAACTTTGCTGATCGCGTTGGAGTTCCGGCACTTCGTGAATGGATGGATCAGGGATATAAGACTATTCAGCGATATGACAATGTTTATTCTGAGTGGTTGGGTATTCGTGAATCGATTAAGATGACGACTGTCAAGCCTTCTGGAACCGTATCTATTCTTGCTGGTGAATCACCTGGCGTACACTGGACACCAGGTGGCAAATACTTTAATAGAACTATCAGATTCTCCAACGAGGATCCGATGCTACCACTATTTAGAATGGCCAACTATAGAGTTGAGCCAGCTTCTGAATCACCAAATACAACTTCTGTTGTGTATTTCCCAATTAAATCCGATGCTGAAAGAGCTGAAAAAGATGTTACAATCTTTGAAAAAATGTCTTTAGCCGCAACCGCACAACGCTATTGGTCAGACAACTCTGTATCTGTAACAATATCTTTCAATAAAGATACTGAGGCAGAACATGTCGGAACTGTATTGCACATGTACGATGGACAGCTTAAGACAGTATCCTTTTTGCCAAGCGGTAACGATACGTATCCCCAAATGCCGTATACTCAAATAACAGAAGAAGAATATACGGAAGCTTCGACATCGTTGTTCCCGATAGATTTAACTGGAGTATACGCTGGTATGGCTGCCGATGCAATTGGTGAACGTTACTGCACAACTGATTCTTGTGAAATTAAATTTATCAAGGACAACATAAAAGCATAGGTTGGTTTACTGTGTCAGATGACAAAAATTTTGACAAGATATTTTCAGAAATAACTTCTCCACAAAATATAGGCTCTATGCCGGGCATAGTTGGTGCTCTCTCGTTAAATAACGCAAGAGATTATTCTTTGTTTTTGTCTGAATTAATTACAGCTATACAGGAAATAAATTTAATTATAGTTAATCTTACTGAAGACTCTGATGAGCCATTTGAAATACCACTTGAAGTAGTACAAATCTTAGAAATGCTATATGCAAAGACGAAAGATTTCAACAACTATATGGTAAACTTGGATCAAGATGATATAGGATACTATATCTACATAGACGAAGAAGAAGATTATGACGATGAATCAAAAGACGGAAAATGAAGATTACGATAATAACGCAATACCTGTTTTAGATAAGGGTTATGTTAGATTAGTTGATGTTATGGGTAGTGACCTATCCGTAGTCAACGCCGCAAGAGCATCTTTTGCCAAAGAATCAAATGAGCTTTCTGTACAAGACGCAAGACTAATAGATTTTTTAGCAAGAGAAAATCATATGTCACCGTTCCGTCACGCATTTCTAACATTTGAATTTAAAGCTCCACTTATGGTTGCTAGGCAACATTGGAAATATGTAGTTGGATCAGATCATACAATGGATTCTTGGAATGAATCTTCGAGAAGGTACATAACTATGAATCCAGAATTCTATATACCTGGACCAGAACAATGGAGACTTGCTGCAGAGAATAAAAAACAAGGTTCTTCTGGGTTAGCTGGTCCATGGACTGGTGCTATATTAAATACGGAACTAAAACAATTAGTTGATAAGTGTGAATCTATCTATAACATGGCGCTTGAGCAAGGCATTGCTCCAGAGCAAGCTAGATTATTCCTGCCAGCATATGGCATGTACGTTACATATAGATGGTCATGCAGTCTTCAGTCCGTTGCCTTATTCCTAAATCAAAGATTAGGGGAAGAATCCCAAGTGGAGATTCAAGAGTATGCAAAAGCTGTATTCAATCTAACAAAAGAAAAGTTTCCAGTATCAATAGATAGACTGGTTTCGATACATGTATAAAAACATGCTATTGTTTATAGTATTTTCTTTTTTGATTAACTGGACTATAAGTTTGCAGATGTTAAATCAATCTTCTAAACAGAAAAGTATTAAATTTACAGCAATCGCACTGGCTTTGACTACGGGAACCATTGCAGGGTTTATAATTTCTCTTATATTATGACTGTAATATCTAAAAAAGATAGACAGTTCATGAAGATGTGTATCGATAGCTCAAAAACATTTTCTACTTGTGGTAAAAAACAATACGCAGCTATGCTGGTAGATGAATATAATCACATAGTTGGGTTTGGTTATAACGGTGGACCAAGAGGTTTCCTACACTGTAATGAAGGTGGCTGTAGACGCTTTCTTGAAAACTCAAAAAGTGGATCAGCTTACGACAATTGTATAGCAATCCATGCAGAAGCAAATGCTTTACTCCATTCTGACTATAGTTCAAGGCCAAAAAAAATATATGTAAATGGTCCTCCTTGTTTTAGTTGCGCTAAGTTGATAGCCAACAGCACCTTAGATACTGTATACTATCTGTATGATTCTGACTATAAGAATTGGGAAGATGTAGAATCTTTTTTATTAAAAGCAAATGTACAGACTATAAGGATAGATAATGGCAGCCTCTAAATTAAATTATATTGTAGTATACAAAAACCACAGTCAGGTCTATGGTTGTTCTTCAAAAAAAATAGCTGTAGAATCACCTCCACCGGAGGGTTACACAAATGATGATAAGAGAATACTTTTTGCAACATTTGAACCAGACACAAGTTCTTTGTGTGTTTACCCTGTATCATTAGACGATATAGAAATTGAAGAAGTAAAAGTTAAGAAAGCTAAAAAGAAAAATGACTAAGAAAAAAGTAGAAAAAAAGAAAGTAAATATCAAACTTGAATCCGGGCAAACATATTTAATTACTTCTATAGATGAGATGTTGCAAATAGCAAATTCTTTGATACACTTAGCCTCTTCAATCAAGGATGAAAAAGACAAATTGTCTATACTTAATTTAAGTGAAGAAGCAGTAAAGGCAATGACCGAAAACAAATTTATAGGAGGATCTTCAGATGAAGATGAAGATTGGAATTAGCATTATAGTTGTGGCAGCATGTTCTTATTTGGTATATAATCAAAAAAGAAAAGTTAAATTTGATTACTTTAATAATGTTTCAGAAGAATACTTCAAGGAATACGCAAAAGAATATAATCCACAAAGTAGTTTCATAGAATTCTTTGATAAAGAAAACATAAAAGAAGCTTTTAGTAGATATGATAAATATTTAGATCTTGGCTTGAATAAAGAAGACGCATTTAAGTCTGTAGTAGAAGATAAGAGAAATAAATGATAGATTTATGTGTAGTCAATTACAATACCAAGTCTCTTTTAGAAAGATTTCTAAACACACTTCATGCTGATTTTACTACAAGTGGAAAAGTTTGGAATTTAAATATCTGTGATAATGGTTCTACTGATGGTAGTTTTGAATGGCTAGAGGAAAATAAGGACACTTATTACATAGCTAATGGTTGGAAAAAAGCTAACATAGGCTATTCAGCAGCGTGTAACCTCATGGCTTCATCTACATATGGTGATGTTATAGGACTACTAAATGCAGATGTTTGGCTCACAAGTCAAGATCTAATTGATATAGATAATATCTTTCATTCTAATCCTGATATACATATACTTGGCCCAAAACAACGTGATGAAAAAGGTCATATTACACATGCAGGAATAGTTGGATCAAACACTGCTCCAGCTCATCGTGGTTGGCATCAGCTTGACGTAGAAGATGTTCTTTATAGGGATAGGGTAGAGTGTGTAACCGTATCTGGATCAGCATATTTTATTAGAAGATCGGTTTGGGAAGCGCTAACCAATGATGAGGAATATCAAAAGATGTACCCAGGCGCATTAGGAGCCTTCCTGCCGACTCCTCATTACTATGAGGAGACGTGGTGCTCGTACTTCGCTCGTCATCGTGGCTACAACGTGGTATACGACGGCAGCGTATCTATCGGTCATAGCTGGCACGCTTCTTCTCCTAAGCCAGGAGAAGGATATAGTCATGCAGATTCACAGTTTAGATTAAGTCAATCAATATTTCGCAAAGCCTGCGATACAATAGGAATAGAAAGAGATTAAAATGTCAGATCAATTTAATGTTTACCTTTACAATGCAGAAGTAGTTAAGATAGTCGACGGAGATACTTTTAAGATTAAGATAGATCTTGGTTTTGAGGTTCACATTGGACCAAAGAGTGTCAGATTATATGGCGTTAATACACCAGAAAGCCGCACTACAAACTTAGAAGAAAAAAAGATGGGACTTGCTGCAAAAGAGTTCACCGACCAGTGGATTAAGAAAGCTAATAATAAAGTAAAGATCGAAACTATCCTAGACAAGAATGAGAAGTACGGCAGAATTCTGGCTAGAGTATGGAACGAAGCTGGCGAATGCCTTAACACCGAAATTGTTAAAGCTGGATTAGCTAGAGAATACTTTGGAGTAGGCGATAAAACATTTGAGGAATTTAAGAAGGCGTAAGTGCAACATTTAGGTAATGGTATTTATCGTATTGAAAATTTTTTTTCTCTTCATAAAAAATTTAAAGATTTAATTTTAAATCAGATTTAATTCATAGAGCAGAAGAAATTATAAGTGGAATTAAAATAATATCAGCAACATTCTTTAAGGAAATTAAAAATGCAAACTAGAGTATTCTTATCAGGAGCAATAGAAGACATCCAATCTGACTTTAAATATAGTTGGAGAAATGAGGCGACGTCTCTTCTAGATCATAGGGGTTTTAAGGCGGTTAATCCAATGAACTACGCCCTAGAAGAGGAAGATTGCCAGCCAAAAGAAATAGTAGACAAAAATCTTTTCTTGCAAAAAAGTTGTGATATTATTTTAGTAGAATATACATTACTCTATAGGGCGTACATTGGAACAGACTTTGAGATGACCTGGGCGCATCTAAATAATCAACCAGTAATTGTTTGGGCTCATCAAGATATACAGCACAGAATTTATCTTAAGTTTCTTGCCACAAAAGTTGCAGATACTCTTGAAGAGGCTGTAGAATATATATCTAATACATATCCATCAACTAAATAAAGGAAATAATATGGCAGAAAATAAGTTCAACTATTTTGAAGTAACCACTTCTTATGTTGTTAAGGCCAAGAATAAGTCAGAGGCTGAAAAGGTAGTCCTTGGACGTCGTGGCGTTAAGGGCGAAGTTATCACCAGTAAGACTAACGTAGATCGAATCTCGGCTGTAGAAGTCCGAGAAATGTTGGAGATCTAAGAATCCTATTAACTAGAGGGTAGCACTATTCACTTAGTGTTACCCTCTATAAACCTTAAGGAAAGTATATGATATACGCTCAAATGGTGGGCAGAAATGAAGAGGGAAGATTTCTAGAAGAAGTTCTAGAAAGGCTTTCACAGCAAGTAGATGGTATTGTCTTTACCGATGATTGCTCTACTGATAACACAGCTAAAATAGCAGAAAAATATTGTCACGTTTATTCAACTCCAGAGCAACTGTTTACAAAACATGAGGGTCAATTAAGAGCTTTTGCTTGGTCCAACATGTGCCAGCATGCAAAACTTGGTGACTGGATTGTGGCAATCGATTGTGACGAAATGCTGTATAATAAAAACGATATAGATAATCTTGATATCTCATCTGTTCTATCAAATTCGCCTTACGACGTTGCCAATGTTCGCTTTTACCACATGTGGAACGAGAATCAATGGCGCACAGATAAGCTATGGGCTCCAAATAATAGCAGTAGAATCTTCAGATTTAAAGAAAATGGTGGCTTTGCTAATAGGAAATTAGCCTGTGGTTCAGAACCTACATATGTAGTTGACTGGATTGGACAAAGAAACTTCTGGATTGACTCAGGTTTAGTCATGAAACATCTTGGATACGTAAGAGATGAGGATAAGATCTCTAAGCATCAAAGGTATTCGACTTTAGACGGTGGAGAATTTCACGCATTAAATCATATCAACTCAATAATAGACCCAAATCCAGTCTTAATTGACTGGGGAAATTTCTTAAGGTAGAAAAAATGAAAAAAGATATTAGAATTGCAACACACGCACAAACGATTCAGTCGCTAACATTAAAAATGTTATCTAAAGAACGCTTTGCTTATGTTAACTTTCCTCGATCAGCACTCATTGCTATGGGTAGCTCAGATATGAAGAAGGCCTCTAAAGACTTTGGTGATTCAATAAGTAAATCATTTAGTATTAATGATAAGAATTTTATGAAAGGGATACCATTAGCTTTCGTGAACTCTAATGATTCAGATAATGAATTAGATTATTCAAAAGTGGATTCCAATCAGACATACTACAACTCAACAACACTTGAAAATTACTTTAATAATAATGAAGTAGCTTTTACATCTTTTGTAGATTTTTACATAAGAAATACTCCATATGTTGTAGTTACCTTTCATGACAGAAAAGTAATTACAAGAGTTTTAGGATCACCTGTGGAAACAATCTATGTTCCATATAATGATTATTACGATAAGTTAGATTCTATAATCGAAACTTTGAAAACCTATACCGGTAAAGTTGATACAGTCATTTTGGATTGTCCGCTACTTTCTGCTGCTTTAGCAAGTAAGATATGGGATGAATTAAATTTTTCTATAATAGATTTTGGGAAGGTAATCGGTTTTGCTCGAGCAAGATTTAGCAATAGGATCTCCCAAAATGAAAAAACAGATTGAAGACAAAGAGGATGATCTATTTTTAATAGATCTTTTATTTGAATCAGATCTAACTATTTCAGCTATAGCCAAAGAACTTGGTTATTCATTTGCTCAGTTAAATAAAAAAATTAATTCACTTGGTCTTTCTTGGATTAAAGAACAAAAGAAAAAAACATCAAGAGGTCAAGCTGCACTTACTCAGGCAATGCAAAAGCTTTTTCCTGGACAAAAGATCATAAACGAACATCATGTAGGTGAGCGTTTGAAGATAGACGTATACTGTCAGGAATATAAAATAGGTGCAGAATTTCACGGTAGACAACACTTCTATTATACTGAAAGATTTTTTGAATCAAAATATGATTTTATTCAGGCTCAAAAAAGAGATGAAAGAAAATTAGAACTTTGCAAACAAGAGGGAATAACATTAGTTGTATTTAGATACAACGATGAACTGAGTGAACAAGCTGTCTATGATAGACTATTGCAAGCAATAAGATTGAGTCCCCATGTTCCAGAGAATGTAAAAACGAATAAGAAGAGCATTACTCAAAATAAATTTTATCAGGATAGAAAAAAGCAATACAACGAAAGAAAGAAAGAGACATATAAAAAAATGAAAAAGAGAAGAGATAATCATGAGTGATATTGAATCTTCTCCCGTAACTCAACCAATTGAGTATCAGATATTTGCTCTTTCATTTAGAGAAAAGGGAGCAATATCTTACTTTAAAGATAATCTAGATCCACAGATTGTTGGGATTAACGATAATCAACACGGTGTTCATGAATTCTATAATGCTCTTTTGTCATATGTTTCTAGTACAGATCTAGATATAGTCGATCCAATAGTATTTAAGAATTGGATACAGCTAGAAAGCCGTGTCTTTGAGGCGCTCAATGGAGACGAGGGAGTTAATGCTCTTATGAGCGTCCTCTCTGATATGCAGCTGGCTAGCCCTGAAGCTGTTGTTCAGGTTCTTAAACACAAAGATAATAAGATTAAACAGAAAAATTATTTAAAAGAGTTAGAGATAATCATAAGTCAAAAGGGTATAAAAACCGACGAAGATCTTGCTAGAATGTCTGAGATTTCCAATCTCATTAATGACTTAGAGAACAGCGCTAGCTATGATCCGCTTGATGGAGTTGTAACAGCTAACCAAATAATAGAAAAGATTGACTCGCTATTAGATACTCCGGATTTCTTGCCAACTCAGTTTAAGTCTTTGAATAGGGCAATGGGGTACACTAATGAGGGAGGCTTCTTTAAGGGGGCGGTACATGCGATCATAGCAGCCTCTGGAAAGGGCAAGAGCACATTTGCTAAATGCCTAGTGAATAACTGGTTAGATTCTGGATATAAAGCTTTATACATAAACTTCGAAGAAGCTAGAAATCACTGGGAACGTATATTGATGACTCAGATAACTGGCAAGAACGTTTATTCAGAAGTTGATAAATGGTCTGAAGAAGAAAAAAATAAACATATTAAAACTTTTACAGATAAGTTAACCGAATGGGGTGATCGTCTGATGGTCAAGCATGATCCAGATACTCCATATTTTGAGGACCTAGAAAGCTGGCTAAGAGACATCCTAATCCAGGGTGAACACATGCCGGACGTCATAGTTATCGACACTATCCAATCAATGTTTACTAGATCTAAGGGTAAAGCTAGATGGGGTGAATTTGAAGAAATGATGGTTCGTCTTGAAAAAATAGCTAGAGACATGAACTGCGTATTGATAATCACTGCACAAGAAAACTCAAATAGAATGAAGGAAAAAAGAGAAATAGTCATGCAGTCAGACACTGGTGGTTCTCTAGCTATACAGCAAAAGTGTGCAGTAACTATATTTATCACAGAAAAAAAATTAGTTAGTGGTGATGATTCGGAAGATGAAAATGTAATGCAGTTACAGATACCAAAGAATAGAATTACTGGTTCAACATTTTCTTATGAGCCACCACTGGTTAGATATGTCGATTCCAAAAAGTCTTACGTAGAGTACGAAATGGTTACACCCGGATCCTATGATGCCTCATCAATTTTAGATGACTTATTAAACAATGGAGATTTTAACTAATGAAATTAATTACACCAGAATCCCTAAAGGACTTTCAAACCTGCTCATTACTTTACGAGTATAGATATAATCAAAAACTACCAGAGTCAATAGGCGGTAGGGATCTATTGTCTATTAGATTTGAAAATACTTTAAAAGAAATTATATATTACTTCTTTTATAAGAAACAAGGTGGCTACACACCGTCATATGCATCACTTTTGAATAGGTGGGAAAAGCTTTGGTTTGCCGATAATGTTTCATCGTATGATATCATGACAGAGCAACACGAAAGCGCATATGGAAACAGCGCTAGCCTTACGACTAAAGCTGCCTCTGCTTTATTGTCTTTCTATGAAAACTTTTCAGACGAAGAATACATACCGATTGCAATAAATGAAGATTGCATTATGCCAGTCACCCCAAAGGTTAAGATAAAAGACAAATTTGATATAATCCTTTATAAGAATAATAAATATTATGTTATTAAGATAATGTTTAACTATAAGAATAGTCACCAATATATGTATCAAGTAAACTTTGCTACGATGTACAATGCGTTTGCGGTAAAGCATGGTGATAGAATTTCTAAAGCATCTTTTGGTTACATAGATTTATTAACGTCCAAAGTTTCTTTTGTTGATTTTGAAATAACAAAAGAAGATCTTGATTCTTTAAGATTTTGGGCTGATGAATTAGAGCAAGCAGAAAAATTTATTCCAAGAAGAGGGTTGACCTGGTATTGCAAGAAATGTCCGTTTGATAAACCTTGTTCTAAGTGGTCAAATTGGTCAAAAGATGCAGACGAATAGATTTGGTGTTATACTTGAAACCAAGGTATCTAAAAGTTTATTTACACTTGCAAAAGAAAATAAACAAACTCCTTATGAATATTTAAAATCTATAATAGATGAAAAGTATCAAATTTACTTAAAAGAAAAACTAAATTGGGATTCAGATTATGAGTAAAAAAAGTATATTAGATGAGTTATTAAATGAAGATGTTTCATTCAAGCCAAATGAAGAAGAAGATAAGTTATTAACTCCTCTTATAGAGGAAATTAATCTTATTGCTAGTCAACAAATTAGACTATTTGTTAGATCAGTTTTACTTCAGGCAAAAACATTTTGGAAAATACCATCTAGTTTTTCAGGTAAATATCATCCAGCTGATGAGCATGGTACTGGTGGTAACGTTCTTCATACAAAGAGGGTTGTCAAAGTCTCTAAGGTTATATGCGATTCCTATGGATTACTTCCGCACGAAAAAGACATAGTGTACGCAGCATGCTTATTGCATGATGTGACTAAGGGTATAGCTCATGATGATAGTAAAGAAGATTTCTTCTACGACCCAATGCATCCGTATACAGTTGGAGCTTTTGTTAAAAAGTGTCAAGACAATGATAAAAAGTATGGTTCAGAATCCGCATCATCTACTCTTTTTTTAGATGAAGAAACTGTTCAGTCAATACTTAGATTGGTAAGATGCCACCTTGGTCCATGGTCTCCTATTCCGGAAACTGTACCTAGTACTTACATGGATATGATAGTGCACTTGTCAGACAACGTCGCCTCAAAACTGCATACAATTGTTGAAATTAGTGATAACAAATGACAATAGAAAATCCAGACAAGATGCATGTTAGAGCGTATATAAATGAGTCTTTAGAATTCCTTATCAAAGAATCAATATACTACAGATCTAATAATGAAAATATTTTGGAACACAATCGACTAGTAGCTTGGCATATGGAAATGGATAGTGGTAAAATACATATACCATGAAACTTCCTTTAGATAAAGATAAATTTATTTCTCAATGGAAATATGTCGAAGTCGCTAGATATGTTCCCAACCTGGATAGGGTGATCAGGGATAAAAATGGTGATGATCCAGTCTTCTATGAAATGGAAAACATAGATCAGTATAGGAAAAAGCACAATAACCTTGGACTGTATACATCTATCTGGCACTTTAATGCTGCTGACATAAACAAGGCTATTAGATTAGGGTCATTATATTTTGACTTAGATAGTGAAAATATGAATTTGTGTTACGAAGAAGCGCAAAGACTATATGGTTATCTGTCTGTGTACATTCCGCAAGAATCACTATTAGTTTATTTTACTGGAAAAAAAGGTTTTCACATAGAATGTGAAGCAATCGGTTTAGGTATCAATCCATCAAACGAATTGCCAAAAGTCTTTAGATATATAGCGAATAAGCTAAAAGAAGATCTATCTATTTCCTCAATGGACTTTAGCGTTTACGACATGAGAAGAATGTGGAGAATGCCTGGATCATTACATCAGGCAACAAAGCTATTTAAAACTCTCTTGCCAAAGGATATATTCCTATCTGGGATAGATAAGATTATTGCTTACTCAAGTGAGCCACAGTTGTTTGATGTAGTTGAACAGTCTTTTGATTTTAAGGCAAATGAATGGTATAGGCAGTTCACCTATCAAATGGAAGAAGACAAGAATAAACCAAAAGATATACTACAACATTTTAATAAGTTTGGTTCTTCTAACCTGAAGTCTTTTGATCAGAATCAAAAAATATTTGAGAAAGAAACACTTTGGATAAAGTGTCCATCAATAAAAAGACTGCATGAACAGGCTGAGAATTCTCACTTTCTAGAACACGAAGCCAGATTATTCTTATGTTCCATATTAACATATAGCGAAGAATCAATTAACTATTTACATGAGATACTAGGTAACTGCGAAGATTATAACCCAAGTAAATCACAAGCTCATATAAATGACTGGGTGAGAAGAAGAGAATTAGGCATAGGTGGGAGGCCTTATACTTGTGAAAGAGCTAATGCAGTTGGCGTAGGGTGTGGCAGTTGTTCTCTTGAGAAGAAAAACAAGTGGGTTAAGGTTGGAGATAGGTTTATAGAGACTCAAGAAAAATCTTCTCCATCACCAGTTCGATTTGCTTACAAATCCGCAACGAGAAAGGAGGAGTAATGCAAGATGACAATGATGACGTAATCGGATTATGCACCGACTGTGGAACGGAACAAACAGATAGACACATGCACAACAGTTCTTTTGCTCAAGCCGGACTGCCAGCAGTATGTAGATATTGTAAGGGTGTGGTAACGGTTTGTTATAAACGTGATAGAGATGATGTATTGAATCAAATAAATATTAAAAGAGGACTTAAGTGAAAAATTGGACAAATCTTCACAACCATACCGTATTTTCCATGTTGGATGGCCATGGTAACGTAGAAGAATATTTATCAAGAGCTAAGTCTTTAGGCATGACAGGTTTAGCCACTACCGATCATGGCAACATACACTCATGGTTAGATTTTTATGATGCTGGTATGGCTTCTGGGGTAAAGCCTATTCTTGGCTCAGAAATGTATCAGGCAAGAAAGACTAGGTTTGATAGAGATGATGAAGAAAGATCCGGTCCCTCTAAGAATGAATGGGAACAAAGAGGACCATATCATATTACGATTTTAGCTAAAAACAATATTGGTTATCATAATATAATTAAAATATCATCTAGAGCTTTTACTGAAGGTTATTATGTTAAACCTAGGGTTGACCACGATTTAATCGCCCAGCATTCTGAGGGGATTATAGTCCTCTCTGGGTGTCTGAATGGGGAAGTATCACAAGCGCTGCTTAGAAACGACTACAGCACCGCATTAAGGCATGCTGGGGCGATGCAGGAGATAGTTGGCAAGGAAAATTATTTTATAGAGATAATGAATCATGGGATAGAAGAACAGATAAAAATAATTCCTGACCTTATTAAAATAGCCAATCAAATTGGGGCTAAAGTAGTGCCGTCTGGCGACTGCCATTACGTGCACCAAAGCGATGCTCACGCTCATGATGTAATGTTATGTGTAGCAACAAACTGTAACGTGCATACTCCTAACAGATTTTCTTTTTCTGAAGATAAATTTTATCTTCAATCTTATGACGAAATGTCTTCTGTATTTTCTGATGAATATTTAAAAAATACAATGCATGTAAATGACATGATAGATCTTAACTTAAAATTTGGCGAAATACATTTTCCAAACTTCCCTATACCAACTAAAGAAACATCTACAGATTATTTTGAAAGACTAGCTTGGGAAGGTTTAAAGAATAGATATGGTAATCCACTACCTGATCACATCATAGAAAGAGCTAACTATGAAATTAGAGTAGTGAAAGAAATGGGGTTTCCTGAATACTTCTTAGTCGTATCAGATTTAGTTCGTTGGGCTAAAGAAAATGACATTAGAGTTGGCTGGGGAAGAGGATCAGCTGCTGGAAGTATTTTATCCTATGCATTCGATATTACAAATCTAGATCCAATTAAATTTGGTCTTATGTTTGAAAGATTCTTGGTCGAAGGAAGAAAGTCAATGCCAGATATTGACTTAGACTTTGATGATAGACACAGAGATAAGGTTATTGACTACGCTAGAACTAAATATGGTAACGATAAAGTGGCGCATATCTGTACGTTCAACAGAACTGGCGCTAGGCAGTCTGTTAGAGACGCAGCTAGAGCCCTAGGTCATGACTTTACAGTTGGAGACAAAGTAGCTAAGCTAATACCTCCTCCGGTACTAGGTGTTTCTAAGTCATTAAAAGAATGCATGCAGGTGCAGGAGTTTGCAAGCCTCTATAATACTGATGTTTTATCAAAAGAAATAATAGATACAGCTTTTGGATTAGAAAATCTAGTGAGGCAGACTGGTATCCACGCAGCTGGTATTGTTATATCCAAAGAAGCTTTAACAAGCTATCTTCCTACAATGCAAAAGGGCGTAGATAAGCCTGTTGTAACTCAGTGGGACATGGGTCGAGTAGAGCAATGCGGCCTATTAAAGATTGACTTTCTTGGTTTAAGAAACCTAGGTGTGATAGATATTTGCATCAAGCTAGTTAAACAGCATAGACAAATTATATTAGACGTAAACGACATACCGATAGATGATAAAAAGACTTACGATTTATTATGTCAAGGTAAGGCAATGGGTGTCTTTCAGCTTGAGTCCGCTGGCATGCGTGAATTAATGGTGCAAATGCAGCCGCAAAACATCCAAGATATAATGGCTCTTATCTCACTATATCGTCCAGGTCCGATGGGTTCTGGTATGGATAAAGAATATATCGATAGAAAGCATGGGAGAAGCCATGTATCTTATGAACACCCTAAACTGGAAAAAGTTCTTGGACCATCACTAGGTATCATGCTCTATCAGGAAGATGTTCTTGGTGTAGCCAGAGAGTTAGCCGGATTTACTTCTGCTGAAGCTGATGACCTTAGAAAAGTTATCGGTAAAAAACTTATGGATAAAATCGCAATGATTAGAACTAATTTCGTAAAAGGCTGCATAGAGCATTCCAATCTAGATGAAGATAAAGCAAATAAAATTTATTCAGATATTGAATACTTTGGTGGTTATGGTTTTAACAGAGCACACGCCGCAAGCTATGCGATGGTTTCATATATTACAGCATACCTAAAGGCTCACTATACAGCAGAATATATGGCTGCACTTATGTCTTCTGTGGTTGGCAATAAAGAGAAGTTAGCAGCTTACTTATCTGACTGTAGAAAATTAGATATTGAAGTACTGCCACCTTCTTTAAATAAATCTGGTAAAGACTTTAATGTACTTAGTGACTCTCAAGTAATCTTTGGTCTATCTGCAATAAATGGAATTGGTGAATCCATAGCTGAAGCAATCATTTTAGGTAGGGATGAAAAGAATCCTTACTCTAGTATCTATGATTTCTTTAGGAGATGTGACCCAGCTACTCTAAAGAAATCTACGCTAGAACATTTAGCCTATGCTGGTGCTCTTGATGAGTTATTTACAGTTTCTCATGATGGTGATTTAACAAGAAAAAAAGAATTAGAATTATTAGAAAAAGAAAAAGCTGAACTAGGAATATACGTATCAAAGCATCCCATAGAGGGCATGTGGACAACAATAGCACCTAATGTAACTGGTGAAATAATAGATATTATAGAAATAAGCAACGGTGCAAATGTTAAAGTTGGCGGAATATTAACAGCAGTGAAGAGAATGATAACTAAAAAAGGTCAAAAGATGTTTCGTCTTTTAGTAGAAGATTTATCTGGTGAAATAGAAGTAATCATTTTTCCTAGAGAATCAAAAACTATAAGTGATGATTTTTTTAACGAGGGTGATGTAGTCATTATATCGGGAACAATAAATAGAGAAAACGAAGAGGAGTCTGCAATTGTAAAGATGTTCTATAATTCCTGTGAAAAGATAGATACATCTAAGGCAATAGGTAGTAAATCAATTATGTTAGAGGTCAAAGACTTACCTAACCTAGAGGTTGTGCAGGGTATATATGATATAATTGAAAATGTTAATGGACCCTCTTATGTATATTTAACTTATACAGAAAGTAATAAGAGGGTAACTTTTAAGTTTAAAAAATCTACTTCATTAAAAATAGAAGAAAAACTACAAAAATATATAAACATACGGAGCTAAGAAATGACACTACCAGGAACATATCAGAATCCATCTACTAAACCATGCTGGACATTCTGCTCATCATGCAATAGATGTCAGGATAAGGGCAGATATACTAAATGCAATTCATGTAGCGGCAGGTATGATCCTATGGGTAAGACTGATCCACACTCAGAGGATTTTTGCGACTGCAAGAATGGAGTATTAAGATGGAGAACAAAAGAGGGTAAGCTTATTATGACTCGCTTTAAGACAAACCCATTTAAGGGTCAAGTAAAATACGATAAGAAGTCAGAGGACGAAAGAGATTGGGACTCCTACGTTGCTGATATGCGAGAAAAAATGGATGATCCAAACTGGAATCCTATAGGGATATACGAGGAAGACTAATATGATTAAGCACGAAATAGGAAGAATGCTACTTAATAACATAGCATTAATAGAATACAATACAGATGAACCTAGCTATTTTATCCAGTCTGGAGTTGCCGGCTTTAACGCAACAGCTCAAGAGTTATCAGACTTACATGGATTATTGAGTTACTATTTTAATATAGACTCAGTAAACAATACTGTTATTTCCCTTACGGAAGGAGGAGATGATGTCTTGGCCATATAACGAAGATGATCAAATGGAGTTGGGAACAAGTGGTTGGGCAACTCTTGGCGAGGGTAGATACAAAAATATCTACACTGGTAATACCCTTGATGAATTAGGTAATGAATACGATACAAATGGAAATTTAATATTCGAGAACAAAGATCCTTACGGGGATGGAATTGAAGACTAATGAAATTAACTATTAGGAACTTGGAAGATGTAAGTGATTTTGAAAGATTATCTTTAACTGATTTTTCATATTCAAGAATGGATACATATAAAATGTGTCCTTCGAAATACTTTTATACATATATACAAAAAGAACCACGTCTTTTTGGTGAAGCAGCAGTGCTGGGAAATATTGTACACTCCGTATTAGAAGACAATGTAAGTGCAACTGATCTATTAGATTTTGCAAAACTGCAAGAAGCATATGTTAATGAGATAACAACTCAAGATCCAGATAATAAAATTAAACCCGAGTTAATTAACGCAGGGAAAGAAATACTAGATGAGTTCTTTGACCAGTATGCTGAGACTAAATTCGATGTCCTTCATAAAGAATATGGTTTTAAATTTGTTCTAGGTAGCTATTTAATATCTGGCTACATAGACAGAATAGATTTTTGGGGCGAAGACGGTGTTAAGATTATAGATTATAAAACTGGAAAATGGGAAGTATCACCGAAGGATATACCAACCAATTTGCAATTAGGTATCTACGCAATGGCAGTTGATTATCTGTATCCAGATAAGAACATATACGCAGAGCTGTATTATCTCAGATCTCGGAAGGCGTAAAGGTCACCTCTTTACTAAAGACGATATTAATAATATTAAAATTAATTTAATATCAACTCTAGACTCAATCATAAATGATTCAGCATTCTTACCTACAAAGAATGAGCGCGTCTGCACGTTCTGCGACTTTGCTAAATCTGGTGCTTGTGGAACTGGTGTATTTAGAGCTAGAAAACTAGCAAAAGCTTAGTAATTAATTTAATCTTAGAAAGCAAAAAGCCAGGGCGAAAGCCCTGGCTAATTACTTTTTAGGTATTGACTATTAGAATGCTGATACTGGATTGAGTGCAGCGTCTTCGATGAGATCGAAATCGCTGAATTCACTGACTACCTTGGTGGCTTCAGTGCGTGAGTATCCGAGTCTACCGAGGTCTGAAATGATCTCTTCGTTAACCTCGATCAACATACTATCAATTACTGTGTTTAATGTATTCATGTTTTTGTACTCCGTTTTCTTGTATTTGGTAACCCTTACAGGTTTTTTGTTTTTTTACTTTTTATAATTTATAATGGAGTAGATTAGTTTAGATCTAAAGGATACCATGAAAGAGCTCAACATTGTCAAGCCGGAGGAATACTTTTTGGAAATTTCTCCATTAAAAAATCATCCAGATTTTAGTAAAATAAAAACTATTATACCAGACCACGATTCTATGCAGACTACGAGCGTTAAAAGAGGTAACGCTTACCAGCATACAAAAACTGGGTTTAGGGAAGATTTAGGTTTAACATTGAGATCTAATTGGGAAGCAAATTTTGCAAGAATTTTAACAGCGTATAAAATTAAGTTTGATTTTGAACCAACTGTTTTTGCGTTTCCAATTAAGAAACGGAACTAAGGGGTACACTCCTGATTTCTTTATGCAGAAAGATTCTAGTTGGGTAGAACTCAAAGGCTATCTCGATGCAAAGAGTATGACAAAAATAAAAAGATTTAAAAGATATTACGAATCTGAATTTAACAAACTCACATTTATTATAAGCAAGTATTCAACTGACGGTAAAAATTTCGCAGCTGAACTAGAGATACCAAGAGTAATCTTCTATGAAGATATTAGAAGTTTTTACTCTGATAAAATATCAATTTGGGAAGGTAAGTAATCATGGCAGCATACAAGGAACAGTATTATAATTTAGAAGAGGAGGAAATGCAAGCGCTTATAGCCAAAGCTAAAGGCGGAGACGAAAGAGCTAAAAAAGAATTACTAAAAGTTTTTAATAATTTTCTTACAAAGTATACAACACTATTGTATTATGGTAAATACAACCTGAACGACTACGATATAAGAAGGTTCACGTCTTTATTCGTAAAAGATTCTTATGTTAGATTTGCTCTTATGAAAAATAAGCTTAATCAACCTGGATACAAGCACGTAAATGAAGTGTTACGACGGTATAGTATATATGGCAAAAAGATATGGGGAAGAAATAGATGTCAGACAAACCGTAGACATGACGTTCTTTCAGTGTATAGGTAGGTATCAAAGAAAAGATTCCGAAAAAGGACCAATACCATTTAGCCGGGTTCTTGTATAGTTATTTTTTTTATCTCCTTAAAAAGAATGTTGATACATTCTTAATAGATCAATTAGGAAGAAAGAGTTTTCCTCTCTTAAGTGATGATTCAAGTGACGACGGAGAAAATGGAGAAAAGCAAGTGGGCTTTAAAGCTCCACCAGAAGAGAGAGAGATGGAAGAGTTTCTTTCCACGGAAGATATTAATGAGTTTTGGGTACTTGGCGAAACATGTGCAGAACCTTTTATATTCCTTTCGGTGCAGGAAAGGCAGCTACTCAAGTGGAGATACATAGATGACCTAAGATCTAGTGAGATAAGTAAAAAAATATCAGAACATCCCAATACAGTGAGAGAACATTTAGGTAAAATAAGGACAAAGGTAACCAATCTTGTGATAGAATCTAAGATGCGAGATGAAATCAACTTCAGATAGGTAGACAATGAACCTTCAATCTTTACAGAAAATGAACGAATTATTAATATCGTTTATAGGTCCTCAGATAGAGGAAATTATTTCAGCCTATACTACAGATAGTAGCAATTCTTTATATTTCGTATCTATACCAGATATAGATACATTAGATTTAGGAATTCACGAAATGGCCTCATTAGTTGCAAGAACTTCAAATGTTTATGGAAGAGTTGCACGATTAGCTGGGATGGCTAGAGCTCAATATAAGTTGATAGAAGGAAGTTATAAGAAGATGTACAAAGCAAATAGGGTCGGAAAGAATGAGGCTGAGCGCGAAGCTAATGCCTTAGAAGCCGCAGAGAGTGAATACACTGCTCTAATAACGGCAGAGGCTATAGTAAACTTAGCTGAGTCTATGGAGCTTGCAGCTAGGATAGCATCCGAATCTTCTAGGAAATTAATCGACAAGATACAATCTATGCAGGTAGCTTCTGCCAGGGAAGAAAAGGGATATTTTAATGATAAAGATTTTAACACCTACTAAAAGTTTGAGGAATCACTTTGTACATAGCTCATTATAAATCAGTTAATTCAGCCACTGAATTTTATTCAAAAGTTAGAGATACCTTAGACTACCCGACTCAAATTGAGCACAAGAAAGAAAGATATACACTTAATTCTACTTACATAATAAATGGTCAAACTCAATTGAAAAACTTTAAAGATAGAATAAAGAGTTTGGGTATTGAAACAGATGTAAGCGTAGATGATAAGTAAACTGATCTACCATGATAATAGAAGTATTTTGCGATGGTGCATCAAGGGGTCAAGGTCAAAAGAAAATTGGAGAAGCAGCCTGCGCGGTATCTGTCTATAGGAATAGAAAAAAAATAGCGCAGTTTGCTAGGGGCTTAGGTCCAAGAACTAATAATGAAGCAGAGTACGAGGCTGTAATATCCGGACTGCTTATATGTTCAATGGGTGAATTCTACGATCCAATTATATATACTGATTCAGCTGTTGTAGCTAACCACATCAGCGGTAAATGGAAATGCAAACACGACTCTCTGACACCACTGCTCATGACAATAGAAGATATAAAAGATGAATTTAATTTTAAAGTAGTTCAGGTTGAGAGAAGTTTTGTTTGGGAACCCGATGCGCTGTGCAATGAATTCTTGGATAAGTTAGAGGAAAGAAAAGCTAAATCAAAAAAACCTGTGATATAATTACCCAATGCAGAAAAAATATTCAAAAAGTAATCCGATAATTTTAGGCTTAGCAGGACGCGCTGGTAGCGGTAAAACATCTGCAGCCGAAGCATTGTGCCCAAAGGGTTCAATGCAAACAACTTCTTCTGGGATTGTGTGGGAACACATATTTCACGCTCTTCCTCTTTATGAGTTAGCTTCTATAAAGAAAAACATACAAGGCTTTAATGCTAAGTCTAGAAAATTATATTCTATTCATGAAGTACTGTTTGAGATATATGGAAAAACAGCGCTAGGTACAATACCTCCTTATGAAGAATTTGTAGAAAAGGTAAAAAATATTTATGATCTTCCGATAGAGGAAGAAGGCATTAAGCCAAGAACTTTCTTGCAGACAGCAGGAGATATTTGCAGGGAAAATTATTCAGAATGCTTCTGTCACTGGGCGGTCATGAAGAGCATGGAGTTATATAGAAAAAATATTAATGAAATAAGAAAAGAAGATGGTGATGAAGATACACCTATTTGTGTTATTATTTCTGATGTACGTTTTATTAATGAGGCTCAATCAATATTAAAGCAACCTAATGGTATGATTATTACATACGAAGCTTCTGATGATGTTCTAAGAGATAGAATCTTTAAAAGAGATGGTATATTTATGACTGATGAACAACTAAATCATAATTCTGAAAAAGAAATTGATTTAGTAAAAGAAGTATCTACGTTCATTATAAACACTGATAATCTATCGATAGAAGATCAAGCAAAAGCTACGCTACAATTAGTCAAAAATAAAATAGAAACACTAGGAGAGTAATGCCAAAAATAAATGAGAGTATTGTTGAACAATCTGTAAACCCAGTTATGGATGCAGTTATTGCCACACATCAAAGAGTGGTTGTCACTACAGAACCAGTGCTGACAGTTGCCGTTGGTAGAAAAGTAAATATTGGTAACTTTGAAAACGTGGATATAATGGCATGTCTGACAGTGCCAATGAATGGGGTAGACCCTTCTAATAGTGAGGACTTTTCTAATGCCATTAAGGAGGCAGCAGCAGAAGCTTTTTCTTTAGTTTCCAGGGAAACGGGAGAGAGGTATCAGCTGATTAAGGAGTCTCAACAGACGAGATAATTTGCATTTATCATACAGGTACTGTACTATAATAAAACAAACTAATTAAACTAATGAGGTAAAAAATGAGCAAGTTAATTAACAAAATTAAAAGTATCCTTTCTGGTAGCTCAGAAGTTGCTGCCGCTAAGGACGCTGTCGTTAAAGCAGCAAAGGTTGTAGCCGAGGAAGTCGTAGCAGAAGTTCAAAAGACTCCTGCTAAGAAAGCTCCTGCGAAGAAAGCTCCTGCCAAGAAGGTTGGACCACGTCCAGAAGACGCTGCAAGAGCTAGCGAAACAAAAGTAAAGAAGACCAAGTAATTAGATTAAGACCCCCAGCAAGCTGGGGGTCTTTTTCAATATATCAGGAGAGTTATGTCTTTAGCAAAAGCTAGAAAAGTTTTTAAAAATGGTCAGACACCAAAGCCGCCAGAAGAGAATCAAAAATGATGACACTACTATGGAAAATCTGGTTAAAGGTTTATGACCTACTAGAGGTTATTGATAAAAAAATAAAGTAAAAGCATGACACCGGCTTCGTCAAGTAATATCATTATTCATGATAGTTTTTATTCTCAAGAAGATTTAAAAAAAATGTTATCTTTTTGTGAGACTCAAAATACATGGTTTAGTAGTACTTTTTATAGAAATGGAAAAGTAGAAAATTATTCAGATCAAAAAACTAATTTTTATAACGCTAGTCCAGAAATATTAAATCTATTTACCGATGCATTAGGCTTAGTTAAAAGTCAAATAGAATGGTCATATGGATCTAGGGTAGTGCCAAAAAAATCTGAAGCAATAAGGAAATGGTCCCCAGGTGAGTACCAAGAAGTTCATGCAGACAACGAACATGCAAATGGTAGGTTCTTAAGTCTTCAATATGTCACTGATCAAAATCAGGAAGTTGAAGAATCAGAAGACTCTCTTCCAAACGACTTTGTTGATTATTCTTCAGTGTTTTATATAAATGATAACTATACAGGCGGAGAACTATTTTTCCCAGAATATGATATAATAATTAAACCAAAGGCTGGAAATTTTATAACCTGGCCCAGCAACGCAAAATACATGCATGGTGTAACTAATGTTGTGGACGGATATAGATACACTATTCCAAGTATGTGGTACAGTGAAAAGGCCGTATTGCTTAATTCAATTAAAAGCTTTAAATGCGCTAGAAATATTGCTGAAGAAAACTATAGTAATAAATTCGTAAAAACATCTGTACTATAATACCTGGATTAGGAGATAGTTATGGCAATGAAAAGTTTCATATATGTTAGTGGTCCTAGAATGGGAACCAATAATAGGATGACTGGTATTATCGCAGCCGGAGAAAAACCAGTTAAAAAAACCTCTATTAAAAAGAAACCTTCTACAAAAAAGAAGGGTAAATAATGGCTAAGGCAAAAATTACTCGGAGTAACTCACGTTATTTCCAAAGATAAAAAAGGTGATATAATAGTTAATCATCCGGGTATTAAAAAAGGTGCTTGGAAAAAAGCAGATTTAACCAAGGTTGCTGGAGTTAAAACAGTAAAGCAAGGTATAAATTCCGCTAAGGCGTGGCACAAGGACCACCCTCATAAACAAGTTAAAAAAGGAAAAAAGAAATAATGGCTAAATCACCAGCATGGCAAACTAAGGCGGGCAAGAATCCAAAAGGAGGCTTAAACGCCAAGGGTAGAGCTTCTGCTAAAAAGCAGGGCATGAATCTTAAAGCTCCAGTAAAGTCTGGAGACAATCCAAGACGCGCATCCTTCTTAGCGCGCATGGGTAATATGCCCGGTCCAGAAAAGGATAGTAGTGGTAAACCTACAAGGCTGTTACTATCGTTAAAGGCATGGGGCGCTAGCTCTAAGGCTGACGCCAAGAAAAAGGCTACAGCTATTTCTCAAAGAAATAAAACCAAATAGGAGATTACAATGGCAATGAAAAAGAAAGCACCAGCAATGAAAAAGGCTCCAGTAGCAAAGGGCGGAATGACTTCAGCGCAAAAGAAGTTACCTCCATTTATTCAAGCTGCAATCGCTAAGAAGAAAAAGGGTAAGTAAAATGGCCGCTAAAAAAGGTAAATCAGCAGAGCCAGCTTTAAGAAAGCATCAGCATGCTATGCAGACTACCATTCTTTCTGGCAAGGCAACTATGACACCTTCGTTTAATGGTGGAAAAGCAGCTCCAAAGAAAAAAGCAGCTTCATCCGCTTATACTACAGATAAGCATTCAAAGCGCAAAAAATAATGAGTGCGCTGAGAAGGATAAACTGGGTTGGAAATGCTGCCAGGTCTCTAAAGACTAAAGTTAGCAATACAGTTGAACCAGGAAAAATCCCAGCTCATAAAGGTAATAAAGATGATGATTTACCATTAAATCATTATTCAGGGCATAAGATGTTTGGGATTGAACCCTTAACTAAGGTTCCACCAAAACAACATGCTGGTATACAAAGAGCATATACTAAGAAACCAAAATAGATTTCAAGCCTGCAGGCGTGAAAAACAAAACACTTATATAAGGAGAAATACCATGGCAATGAAAAAAGCAAAAGGAAAGATGGGCGGCGGCGGTTCGGTCAGTGCACCAGAACCAACAGTCACACCAGGTCAAATGAAAATTGCACAGCGTCCAATCAAGAATGCTGGCACCGGTAAGGTAATCAAGACTGGTGGTAAGGGCACAAGCGCACCAAAGCCAACGGTTTCTACTGGTCAGGCAAAAATTGCACAGCGTCCAATTAAAAATTCCGCTGGTAAAACAGTAAAAAAGTAATCTTAACTTTTTAAAATCCCCATCTATTTTTTAGGTGGGGATTTTTTTTATACATGTTACTATATACTTTACCCATTCTATAGGAGACAATCATGAGCAAAGTTGCATGGGACTATATCGTTCCCGTTAAATTACCCGCAGATTTAAAGGGAGTAACTCCCGGTAAGTTGCCAGCCAATCTCTTAGTATCAATACCAGGTGGAGGAAAGCTACACAGACTTGCTGCCAATGCATGGTTAGCTATGGTTGCGAAAGCTAAAGCTGAAGGCGTTGAACTAAAGCCGACTTCTTCACGGAGATACCTATAGAACTCTGGAGCAGCAACTTGCTGGCTTTATGCAACGCTATCAGTTGGCAGAAATCGCCGGCTCAAGCACAAGAACTTATGAAGGTAAAAAATGGTATCTAAAGAAGGGCAACGCTCCTTTGGCTGCTCCGGGCTCCAGTCAACATAACTTACGGAATTGCAGTTGATGTCAGTGATGCTGGCAATCCTAAGCGCCTTAATTGGTTAATAGCTAATGTTAAAGACTTTGGTTTTTCCTGGGAAGTAGTTCCAGAAGAACCATGGCACTTGCGTTATGTATCAGGAGATAATGTTCCAGCTGCAGTTGCAGCATTTACAGGCGGCGCTGCTCCAGTGGCTAACCTAAACACAGCACCTCCTATTCACGACCACAAAGCCCTACAAGAGGCTCTAAAGGCCAAAGGGTTCTACAAGGGCAATATTGATGGACAGATGAACCAGGGCACTACAGAGGCTGTAAAAGCATTCAAGGTAGCCAATAAGCTAGCAGCAGATTCGGTTGTTGGACCAAAGGTAAAAGAACTGCTAGGCCTTAAGTGATTTTTGCATCTGAAACTCTCATCACACCAGCAGCTGATATGACTAACTGGCAAAATATTATTGTAGCTTTAATTACAGCATGTAGTCTTATCGCAGTAGCATATTTACAATTTGTATATAAGGCTGGGAAAAAGCGCGGCGAAGAAGCCAAGGCTGAATGGGTGCAGAACAAAGCAGACCATGCAACTGTTGTATCAATGATCCAACAGTTAGGAAAAAGTCTTGGCCGCTCAATTGACAAAACAAATGATTCTGTTGATAGAATAGAGAGTAAGCTTGATACTCACATTAGGGATCACGCATTAGGTGGATTTGATATAGATGATGTAAGATTTAAAACAGGAGAAAAAGTTAAAGATGGCAAGTAAAAAATCAGATAAGAACTGGATTGCTGGAGCAATTAAAAGACCGGGAGCTTTCACAGCTAAGGCTAAGAAGGCGGGCAAATCTGTAGCAGGTATGGCAGCTGCCGTATCAAAGAACCCAGGTAAGTACAGCCCACTTACTCGTAAGCAGGCTTCACTTGCTAAGACACTCAGAAAAATAAGCAAGAAGAAATAGGTTCAATATGATTAACAAATACTGTTGTGAAGACTGCCATGATTTGGATGGCGCATGCACATATTGTTTAGGTGTAAATAAGAAAAATTCTTTTAACAAAGATATTGCTATTCACCTTGGATACGTTTCCCTTCATTTGATTCAAATGGTTTTAATTATAGGATTAGTAAAATAATGGCGGCAAAAAAAGTAGCGGTTTGGAATACCCCTAGTCCAAGCAAGAAGCCAAAGAAGCTTTCGCCTAAGAAAAAAGCTTCCGCAAAAGCAATGGCAAAAGCAGCAGGTCGACCATATCCTAATTTAATAGATAATATGAGAGCTGCTAAAAAGAAAAAGTAACACCAACACCAACATATGCTATAATTTGTAGCATGACTGAAGAACAAAGCTATAGCGGCTACATGCCGATGATAAAGCAGGTTAATGTTTCTCAAGTTATGGAAATGATTAACACTGAAGGTGAACTAATCCACGCCCATTCTTTTACCGTAAATACTAGAGAGAATAAAGATTTTGTTTTTAGTATTTCTCAAAAAGATTTAGTAAGACTTTACTTTCTTTTACACAAGGTGCTGGGTGATGCTTAGAGATAAAGGAATATTTCTGCACGGTGGTGTTGGAATTGGATTTGTTCCCAAGACTCCAGCTACTCCTTTCGCTTCTTCGATTAAAGAGCAGTCTTCAAAAGAATCTTCAAGAACTTTATTACACTACGCACATCAACTAGGTTATCCTGTTTCTTATGCTCAAGAACAAAACGGGCAGCTCATTCAAAACATTCTTCCTGTTCACAAAACAGAAGCACAGCAAATATCTACTTCCTCTAAGGTAGAATTGGCACTGCATACAGAGAGCGCATTTCATCCCTATAAACCAGATTATATATTACTTCTCTGTCTAAGGGGTGATGATAAGGCTGCAACTACTTACGCCAGTGTTAACGAAATTATCGAATCACTTTCTAATGAAGTTGTGAAATCATTAAAGCAACCTTGGTATAGAACTGCAGTTGATGATAGTTTTAGGACTCAAGGTGAGCCACAAAAAGAATTTATCATACCGATCCTTTCTGAAGTCGACGAGAAGATGACGATCACATATGACAACTTTTTCATGCGCGGGATAAATGAGTACGCTAATATGGCCTTAGCAGAACTGAATTATGCTATTAAAAAATGTACTAGAGAAATTGTTTTAAAAACTGGAGATCTATTAGTCATAGATAACTCTACTGCTATTCATGGTCGCAAACCATTTCAAGCAAGGTATGATGGCACCGACAGATGGGTGCAAAGAATGTTAGTAAGAAAAGAAATGCCACCAGATGATCAGGTAGAAGGTAACATAATCACTACTAAATTTGGTTGATGTGTGCTATACTTTTTGAATGCAAATCGACACTCAAACAAAAGACATAGCAGAATTTTTAAAGGTATCAGAAGACTACACTAGACAGAGATTGGAGAAAGGATTCCACTTCAATCATCATGAAGTAGCAAAAGATTTTAATGACGCAAATACAGATGTCAATAACCCTGATTCTTTATTATCTTGGTATAGGAACACAGACTCTTATATTTGGGAGCTCTCGGCCTACCATCTTGATCCTGGGTTTAATTATTCTGGCATGTGTGAAGGTATATCTTTGGGCCTTGTGAATTCCGGCAAGAAAGATGTTCTTAGTCTTGGAGATGGAATTGGTAGCCTTTGTATTAGGATGGCGGAAGAGGGTTTGAACCCAACGTATCATGATTTGAAAAATAGCAAGACTGCAGGTTTTGCACAGTTCAGATTTAAAAGGGGTGAAACGTATAGGAATTATAATATAGAAACTCTTTTTACAGATAACTTTGAACCCAAACTAGGTAGCGATTGCTTCGATGCTGTTGTTGCTTTAGACTTTCTCGAGCATGTTGTTAACGTTGAGGATTGGGCACGTGCAGTTTTCGCCTGCCTAAGAAACACCGGTGTCTTCATACCGAATAACGCATTTGGTATTGGCGATCTAGAGCATGGAAATTCTATCCCTATGCATCTTGCAATCAATAATCGATTTGAATGGGATTGGGATCCGTTGCTAATCGAGATAGGATTTGTCAGACATGAAAATAATTCATGGTGGATTAAGCCATGAGATTAGACATTGGGATATCCTGTTACAATAACCCTGAAGGAATTCAAGCGGCAGTAGAAAACATTGTACAAAATTCCACCACAGAGTGGAGACTTCTTCTTGTTAACAATGCTTCAGAGGATCCAAGAGTTAGACAGCTGTTAGATCAATACGCAGCAAGAGACTCTAGAATTATACCAATGCATTTAGATGTAAATATAAAGTACTCCGGTGCAGTTAATAAGATATTAGAATGGGCTGAAACAGAGTATGTTGCATACTCGGACAATGATGCTACCGTACACACCAGAGGTTGGGATGAGATTATGTGGGGCTACCTTGCAAGAAACCTTGAACTTGGTATTGTCTTTAGTGGTGGATATAACTCTTATGAAATTAAAAGAGATAAATATACAGAATGTTTATGGGGAACTGGTTGTTTCTGGATGTTAAAAAAGTTAGCTATGGCTGATGTAGGTTACTTCGACCAAGAAATAGGTCATCAGAATGAAGTTGATTATCAAACTAGACTTCGTCTTGCTGGTTGGAAAATGGGCGTTGCCAAAGAAGTAGCTGTTCAACATCAGGCCAAGCAAACAACTGATCCTGAGGCACATGCTAGAATAGGACGAGGTGTTGTTGAGTGGATGAATAAGTGGGTTCCTTATTTCTGTGGTAAGGGTATGGGTTATCACAGTACCAATGTTTTAAGATTTGAAGATTGGCCATGCAACGCTCTATACTTAGAGGAGTATTGGAAGATAAGAATGCCTGAACTTAACTCTAATCCAGAAGTAGTAGTCTTAGAGGGTAGAGAATATGACCTAATAAAGGTCCCAAGATATAAAGATTTTTATAAAGGAAGAATAATCTAAATGAGACTAGAGACAATACCTAAGGGTACAGGCATAAAAGTTGTAATTGGTACTAGAACATATCTTGGCCCAGATTGGACGCACATTGATATAGATCCAACACCACTTTATGACCATGTTAATCAAAGATTGGTTCCAGTAGATGTAGTTTGCGATGCCCGTAAGATTGATCTTCCAGATAACTATGCAGACATTGTCTATAACTCGGAGTGCCTTGAGCACTTTCCCTGGAAGGAGTATCAAGCTGTTCTAGCGGAATGGTGCAGAATAGTTAAGCCTGGTGGGATGATTAGAATTGAAGTTCCAGACTTCTTATTGGCATGTAATCAAATACTTGGAATGGACTCTCTTGATGGCGATAGAAGAATGCAACAGATTTTTTTTGCAGAACAACTAAATCCTTTTGATTTTCACTTTGTAGGTTTGACACACAGAATGCTTCAAGATGATTTTGAAAGAATGGGTTTTGAAATATTGGATGTAAAGCGTGGAGATGAATGGGGCTGGCTTAAGGTTGACGCTCTTAAGCCTATAAAAAATTGAACAACAATTTCATCTGTCATATAATTAGAGATGTCTTTCCTGAAAGAAAGTTTACAATCCTCTACGATAGAACAAAATCTCTTTTTGATGAAATGCATACTCCATTACATGGCATAGGTGCATTCAGAATGCACTCTGAACATTATTCAACAGAAGAGAATTACTATTGGGATTTGGGTAAAGTCGGCACTTACTTTGGAGCAAGCGCAGATTTGTTTGTATCAATTAACTATAATCCTATCTACGATAAGAGTTTGCTTTCACAAATAGCAGAGCAAATAAAGTGTACGATGCTTCCTGGTGGTATTGTTTTTATAGTCAATCATGATGGTTGGGCAGAAAAATTATCTGATTTTCTTTTAGCAAGACCTGATTTAGAAAAAGAAGTAAAAAGATATTCTCTCTTCAAGAGAGAAGATGTTAGGGTATATGAAAATATTTGATTGCTTTACTTACTTTAATGAAGTTGATATTCTTCGCATAAGGTTAGAGGAACTTGGCGATCTAGTTGACTACTTTGTAGTCGTAGAAGCATCAGAAACATTTACAGGTAGCTCCAAACCATTTTACTTTGATAATATTCCAAGCTGGATAGACAGATGGAAAGAAAAAATTATTAGAGTTAAAGTAAACTTTCCTCAGGATGTAAATACCAGTTGGCTAAAAGAATACTATCAGCGTAACGCAATAATCTCAGGCCTTAGCTTAGCCGAACCAGAAGATATTATAATTATTTCTGACGCGGATGAAATAGTCAATTCAAATATAGTTAGCCAATTAAAAGTAATTGAAAAGCCAGCTAGGTTAGATGTTAAGCAGTATTTTTGGAATTATAACTGGCAAGTCCCTCAGCATTGTAATCAAGGTGCTAGACCAATCGTCGCAAGATTTAAAGATCTAGAGAATCACTCGTGTCAAGAGTTAAGAGCTGGAAACTGGCAGACGATACCTGATGCTGGTTGGCACTTTTCCTTTTTTGGTGAAACGGAAAAGATTAAAAACAAGATAGAATCATTTGCCCATACTGAATACGATATCACTGAATATAAAAATGATGAAGCTATTTTATATCGAATAAATAATGGGATAGATCCATTCGATAGGTTCCCATTAAAATATTATGAAATAGATCAAACCTACCCAAAATTTGTTCAGAGTATGCTATACTAGCATCACGAAGTCAGATGCTCTAATCCCCCAGCACAGAAATGTGTTGGGGGATTTTTGTTTACATAAACAAATTAAAGTATTTACCTACAATAAACAAAAGAAGACCACATGTACCTATGTTTATTTACTAGATCTGTCACAAGGTGTAGCTCTTGTGAAGGAAATATTATTGCAGATCCAGCTGGAGGTTTAAGGGATATGCCATGCTCTGGAAATTCTATTAACCCACCTTCGTAATCGTCGTTAAGATATCCGCATAGGGTATATTTAACCGATTGTGCATTTCCTTTATCATCATAAGTATAATCTCTATGAACACTCATTCCACTCATGGGAAAATCCCATTTCCTTACGTAAATCCCATCAGTGTTATAATAATATAGAGTGTTATCGATATTGAATTCTTTCATATATTCATCTAGGCATTGTCGAGTGGCAGATTTTATCTGCTCAGATAAGTAATTATCATTACTGACGTAGGCCAATTCGCCAATTCTGGAATTAGGGTCATTGTTGTTTCTGCCCCATATTTGCCAGTTAGACTTTTGTAAGTCTATAAATATTTTATTTAAATCTTCAAAAAGATTTGTAAACAAAAGAATATCTTTGCTTAATTTAATCATTTAAAAAACTACCCTTATTATTTAGAACGCTAATGCTTTCTGGGTAAATAGATCCAATATTTTTTTATTATATTCATCCTTTAGACCATCTACCGGATGTGGAGCTTTAGTATGAGTCATGCTAGGGGTTAGCTCTGTTACACCTAAACAATCAAGTATTTCTGATTGAAGAATGAAATTTTTTATCCCTGCTTCTTCTGCATAAAAATGTAAAGACTCTAGAAAATCATGATTTTGATATAGTCTCTGCTCGTAGGTATAGTGAGGGCTGATGCCTTCATATTTTAATAACATTTCGGTAAATTGAGGAAGCGGTTCTATTATCACTATTTCAGAATTTTTAAATGTACTTGTAAGTTGTTTTATATATTTTTGAGCCACCGAGTCCGCATTAATATATCTTGATAAGAATGTTCTTATATCTACATATCCAAACCAAGAAAAAATTATACCATCATCTTTTATATCTGAAAAAGGAATCACACCGTCTTCATGGAATCTTTGTTCTTCTTTTCCTGAAGATAGTTCACCTTCGTCGTACATTGTTTTAAAATCTAAGTCCCAAATTTTCTTAGCGGCTTTAGCCCAGAATACCATATCAATTTTATTGTTATTTTCTTCATAATGTTCAGAAACTCTAGATAAATGACAGTCTCCAATTAAATATATTTTTTTCATTTTGTTAAATCACTCCCTGGTTCTTTTTTACTAAGTCATGTATTAGATTGTATTGGTCATCATTTCTATGAGTTCGTATCATTAGATCTGTTACCCCAATACTTTCTAGGTATTTTATTTTTTTTATAACTTGTCGTTCTGTTCCAAAAATCGTCCACTCCTTCTGATGCTTATGGTCAATTTCATTTACAATACGTTCTGCTTCCTCATAGGTGTCTCTTATTATTAGAGCAGCAGATACCATTCTTTTTTTATTTCTTTGGAAAAATTCCGGATTAAAAACATAGGAATCTGACATGCAAAGAGTGTAGTCAGCAAATTCAGCGGCTGAATCAAGAGTTTTTTCTGATGTTCCCGACATAACAATCTCAGGAACATCTATGTATTCTTTTTTAATTAACTGTAAAACTTTTTTTATCCACATGCGTGTATATTCTACTCTTTTTTCAGAGGTGTCAAAGTTTTCTTTACCAAAAGTAATATTATCTATAGATGATTCATGATCTTGAAGATCACCAGCTACGATGTTAAACATTATTCTATTTTTTTGAATTTCATTAAATGACTTATACATCATAACAAAATATTCTGGACTAATAGAATAGGTTCTTATTGCAATATGATATTTAAATTTATGTTCTTTATTTATTATATTTGCGCATTTAATCCAATAATCATCCGCAGTTGAATGATAAACAAGAAGGATCGAATGATAGTTACACGAGTTTACTGTTTCCGAAATACGCGTTAGGCCATCTAGGTCAGAATCACCATGAACATGCATCCAATGTAATCTCATTAACTTAAACCTTTAATCTAGATCTAGATCTCTATATCTTACTCCAGATATACCATTTTTTTTATCTTCTACTACAGCTGGCGGTTCTTCCCAAGTAAAACCGTTAACAGCATCACACCAAGTTGACCATATGTCTTTTGGGCTTTCTTTTATGTGCTTTATTTGATCATAATATTCTTTTGTTTTATAGTTGTAAAATGTTCCAGGATTAGTATGTGATGGAATGACAAAATTAGAAAAAGAAAAGCGCATACCACTTGTAATTTCCTTTGTCCCATGGCAGTAATCGCTATGTGCACCATGAATTATGAGATCACCATTTCCTGGTTTAACACGTAGTTCCTCACCTTTTTCAAGGGAACTAAAGTTTCCTATAAATTCTGCGTTTTTATTAAAATTTGGATAATAGACTTCTCCACCTTCAAAATCACCAAAATAAACAATAAGACCATAATGCAATCTACAGCAAGTTTGCCATCTGTCAGGAGATATTAAAACACTTGACGCTATATCACATGTTCCACAAGTCGGCCCACAATCTTCATGTGGTTTACCTGGCGCATCTGCATGATGATACATTCCTGAATCGCCAACTTTTGCTCTTATCAAACAGAGCTGCGGATGCATTGACAGCTCTGGGTAAATTAATTCACTGGCAAGCTCCCAAACTTCATGTATTTCAGGAATAAAAGTTGTCATTCTATTCTCATACCAATCAACATTATGAGAAATTTTTGGACTATTTATATGCGGTTTTAAAATAGAATTTATTTTATTTAATAAATCACCTTTTATAAAATTTCTATAAATAAAAAGTTTTGGCGCCAGTTGTTCTATATTTGGATTTTTTCTAAACGACTCGTCATACATAGTGTTTTCCCTTTGCATTTTTATTGCTGGAGCAGTACACAATAGTAGCATAATTAAACATTCATGTAAAGTTATCCTAAGCTAATCCAGCTTTACTATTTATGATATCTAGCTGAAGGGGTAATCAGTTGAGTATTATTAACAAGCTTAGCTTAGCTTTGAAAAAAATTAAGATTAATGATCGTGGTAGTCGCATACGCTTTCGTAAAGGGGCTTGGATATTAGCTCCAGCTTTTTTGATATCAATGTTTGTGCCTATGGCTACCCCGGCCCAAGCATTGTCGCCTGTTTTTGAGTCAACTGCGGCAGCAAAAGTAACCCTAGGTTCATTGGCAAGCCGAACCCAATGTGCGGTTCTAGGCAAGCAAGGCATTGGGCCATACACAATGACTGGCACCGATGCCACCTCTGGCGATTCGTATTCTTATGTAACCGATAAGAACTACACGCGAGAACAGCAGTTGTACGAA